>TARA_R110002020_G_scaffold182457_1_pt1 | contig 12426 bp, 6 predicted proteins | sample TARA_R110002020 | Tara Oceans TARA_R110002020 (sample SAMEA4396489) | marine metagenome | biome: Westerlies Biome; feature: [MES] marine water layer (ENVO:01000295) within the mesopelagic zone...; material: water (ENVO:00002006), including particulate matter (ENVO:01000060) such...
GATATTTACTACGAAGCAAGCCAAGCATATCCAACCAGTTTAAATAACAAGACTAACGAACTATTCGCTCCTTATGGATGTATAGTTACTGCTACTGATAAAAAAGTTATTGGTCCGCTAGAACTTTCGATTTATATACCAGAAGATACGGTTCTATATGATTGGACTCCAACAGGTCACGGAGGAGATACGATATTATTAAATATAAAAACAGATGAAATTGGTTTTGTTCAACAGCAGTTAGTAGGACCTGCTGGTACTATAAGTGCTCCTCAAACTTTTTTAGGAAACTTCATGGGTCTTCAAAACTTACTAGGTACAGAATTGAGATTTACTAAAGTAGATGGAAGTTATACTACGGCAAAAATATCACACATTTCAGGGTGGAGTTCAACAAACTTATTTATAAATCCAAGTGGTTACACAGGCAATTCTACAGATCGAGTATTAATAAAGCTAGATAGAGACCTTTCTAAAATGAATATTAAATTACCTTATTTTAATTGTTATTCGTTTGGTAATGGAGTAGAATCTGATAGAATAAGAGATGACTTTAATGCTGTAAGATTAGACAAAGGTGTTAAAGCATCTACAGTGTTAGACGAACCGTACGAAGAAGAACAAAGAACTAATGGATTAATATATTCTGGAATATATAATTCTACCAACGGTATAAATAATCTAAATCAATTTATAGCAGCAGAGAAAATAACTAAAGATGTAAACCCTAGTTATGGAAGTATACAAAAACTAAAAACTAGAGACACTGATTTAATAACTTTTTGTGAAGACAAAGTTTTAAAGATAGTAGCCAACAAAGATGCTCTGTATAATGCCGATGGTAAACCACAGTTAATTTCAACGAATAACGTTTTAGGTAACACAACAACTTTTGCTGGAGAATTTGGTATATCTAGAAACCCAGAATCATTTGCGGAAGAAGCATTTAGAATATATTTTACAGATAAACAAAGAGGTAAGGTACTTAGATTATCTGGAAATGGGATAACGGATATATCTAAGGTTGGTATGAAAGATTACTTTGCTGATAACTTAAAATTATACGATAATTTAATTGGTAGTTTTGATGATAGAAAGGAAGAATATAATTTAACTTTAAAAACTAAAGATTTTACTAAAAATACTACAATTTCTTTTAGTGAAGAAGCAAAAGGTTGGACAAGCTTTAAAAGTTTTATCCAAGATAATGGATTAAGTTTAAACAATGATTATTATACTTTAAAAAACGGAGAGTTATGGAAACACCACTCTAATGAAATAAGGAATAATTTTTATGGAAATCAATACAATTCACATGTAGATGTTTTGTTTAACGAGGAGTCTGCGACAGTTAAAAGTTTTGGGTCTATGAAGTACGAGGGCTCTCAAGCTAAAATAACACAAAATTTAGGATACACAGATGCAAATGGAGTATTTTATCCAGACAACGAATACTATAACAATATAGGAAAATCTGGTTGGTATGTAGAATCTGGAGAAACAGATTTACAACTAGCTGGAGAAATGGAATTTAAAAATAAAGAAGGTAAGTGGTTCTCTTATATGAAAGGCGTGCCAGTAGAAAGCGTAGAAGATTTAAACAGTAAAGAGTTTTCTTTTCAAGGAATAGATATCTTAGATTCAATAAATACAGTAAATGTAATACAAGGCTGCATGGATCCAAACGCGTTAAATTATGATCCAACCGCTATAGTTGATGATGGTAGTTGTAGTTATTTAAGTGGATGTACTGATCCAACTGCTGTAAACTACGATCAAAACGCCACCCAAGATGACGGAAGTTGTGTTATTTGTTCCACACTACGTATAAACTATACGGTAGCAAATCATCTAATGAGTAATCTTAGTAATGGTATTAAAGTTGTTCTAGAAAATACTGGAGACGATCTTCCGTATACCGTAGCATGTTTAGATAATCAAGGAACCGTAATAGGAGATACTGGTAGTTCCATCATGAGTTCTGGATGGAGTTCCGGTGGTACAACTTCTCAAGGAGATATTGTTTACTTTGGACAAGTAGTACCTTTACCAACAGGTACTTATACTATAGTAATAACAACAGCTCACGGTTGTACCGATCAAAATACTATTTCTGTAGACAACGGAGTTACACCACCACCACCCGTACCACCTATTGTTATACCGCCTACTCCTGCAGTACTAGCGATCGGTGATACTCATCAAGGTGGTATTATATTTTACTTAGATGGAAGTGGAGGGGGATTAATAGCTATGTCGCAGGATCAATCTCCTGGAGCAGCATGGTGTGGTTCTCACTCTACAATTTCAGGGGCAGACGGAATAGCTATTGGCACGGGAAATCAAAATACGATTGACATAATAGCAGGATGTTCTACATCAGGTACAGCTGCAGAGATTTGTGCAAATCTTGTAGGAGGAGTGAGTCCAGGATATAGTGATTGGTATCTTCCTTCAAAAGATGAATTAAATGAGATGTATTTAAATATTGGTCAAGGTAATGCTTTGGGCTTAGGAAATATTGGTAATTTTTCTGGTTACAACTATTGGAGTTCTACGGAGTTCGATTCCCTTCGCGCGTGGAAACAGTGGTTTTTTGATCCTATTCAATACCCTTCCGGTATTGGAGCTGGTAAAACCAATAAGCAATCATACCAAATACGTGTCCGTGCTATTCGAGCTTTTTAATTGTTCGTTTAATAATATAAAAAATAACAAATGACAAATACTTATGTAATAGATACAACGAATTTAGCGCCGCGAATTTTAGATAAAACTTTATCTTTTCCTCCAACATCTAATTATAAAATAATTATAAATCCTGATCCAGGAGAAATTATACAAGCAGCTCAATATTCAAGTAAAGAAATGTCATTTAGTTACGAAGGAGATACTAATAGCAATACAAGATGGCCATCTAGATTTCAATGGGAGATACTTGGTTTAGGCGAACCAGATGATACTTTGTCAGGACTTAAAGAGTTTCCAACTTTTTATAAAATAGTTTTTGAAGATTCTACAAATCCTACTAACGATTCAAATTGGATAGCTGATAGAAGTAACAGGGTGTATATATGGGTTTATTTTGGTAAAAATGAAGAAACTTTTGTAAACAATAGTCAGGGTTCAAGCGATCCTGTTATAAACATAGAACGCTATTCAACTCTAATTACTCAAGAAGAAGTTGTAAATCCAGTAATCGCTACTAAGGACAAAAATATAAATTCTTTTAATTTTTAAATATGTCAATTACTAAAACAATAAAACGAGGAGGCGAAACAAGAACTATAACTATAAACGGAAACGCTGGAGCTAAATTTGAATTGTATGTTAAAGAAACCGCTAATTATTATAATTGGGAAACAGATTCGTTTCAAACTTTAGAAAAAATATTAAAAAACCAAGAAATTCCTTTTAATGGTATTTACACTAAAAATATTATTATACCAAAAGTAACAGCAAATAAAACTTATGACTTTTTTATACGTTCGCTTCCTGGGACCGCTTCGAACGTGGCTACTACTAACGAGCAGAAAATCGGTGTGTTATACCAAAAAGCAGATAGTACAGCAACGTTCACAGCTACAGAAAGTAGCACTTTAGTTGTTCAAAATTCTGGAAGCGCTGGTAGTGATTTAACTGGAGGAACACTAACCAACACGACGACTACGTTAACACAAACAGGAACAATAACAGAAGCTAGTGGTCTTTTTGTATATACACATAGTATACCTAGTTGGAATAGAGCTACTGGTGGTGATTGGACTCTATCTAATACTGTTGATTCTGTAGTTCAATGGAGCAGTGGAACTTCCGTTAAGTTAACAGATAGCGGTGGAACGAACGTAGCGTCGGGAGACTCTGTAACAGGAGATCATATAATAGATGAAATAACGGTTTCTGCTATTAGTGGGGATTTGGTTACATTATCAGCACCACAAAATTTACATTCTGATCAAGAATTAACTTTTTCAAAAAGCGCTTGGGAAATAGGTCCTTTATCAGCTGTAGTATCTGAGACAAGTGGAACAACAAGCGTTACAATGACTACTACTCACAACATAGCAAAATTAGGTATAGCAGATATAACTTGCGTGTTAGATGTTGATTCTTGTTTTAGCGTTAAGCCAAACGCCTTTCCAATTACAGATGTAGAGTGTCCAGCTGGTGGAGAGGTAGTTATAGAACCTATAGCAGATTGTACTAATTATTTAGGCACTCGTCATGATATTGATGCGAATGTAGCTTCTAAAACATACAAAGTACATTCGGTGCCAGCTGCTGATTTAACTGCGGCTAGGCCTTATGTAGATGATGATGCTGAAGGTGGAATAAGTTACGTAACACTTGACATTGCTGGAACTTCAAGCGTATCTGCTGGAGCTGCTATGGGTAGCGCTGGAGCAGCAGAAGTAACATACACTGCTCATGCTAGTATGATAGCTGGAGACACAGATTTCTTTTATTATAAAACAACCGACGGTCAAAGTACACCGGTGACAAGTTCAACAACTCAAGGAAAAATATCAATAACAATAGTATAATATGCCAACAACAGACTTAACTTTTCCAAATCCAATAAACGTATCTGTGCAATTCAATCCGAACGCAACTTCGTCAAATATAGAAGGTGCGGATATAATTTATTACACTCCAACTACTTTAAACGGAACACATAACACTGCTGGCACAATAGTAGAATTGGGACCTGTTACAGCTATAAACGGAAATACGATAACCGTGTTTTACGATGGATCAACTCCACTTCCTACTCTTAATGATTTTATAATGTTCGCTAAACACAGAGGAGCTAACATGTCTAGTTTACTAGGATATTTTGCTAAGTTTAGAATTAGGAATAATTCTACGGAAAAAGCAGAAATGTACTCTATATCCGTGGACGTCACGGAGAGTAGTAAATAAACAGTAAAAAGTGTAACTATATAGATACAATATAATTAAATCTATGGAGTTATCAAAACAAAATAAAAATCTATCTATTACTAGAGAAGAAATAGTAAATATAGAACAAACTTTAATAAGTTTAGCTGATGGTAAAAATATAATAGCTAATAACGGAGATATAGTTTACCATGAAAAATATAAATATAAGCATACATTTGCAGATAGTATTTATATTAGAGAGATGACGATTGAAAAAGGAGAAATTATAATGGGTGCTATACATAAACATTTACATGTTTGGTTTTTATTGTCTGGTCATATAACAGTTCTAACAGAAGATAAATTAGAAGAGTACAAAGCACCATGCACTGTATTATCCACACCTGGAGTTAAAAGGGTTATATACGGAAACGAAGAATCAATATTTACAAATGTTCATAAAAACCCAACAAACACAGAGGATATTAAAGAATTAGAAAAACAAATAGTAGCATTAAACTATAAAGAATATGAAGAATATATTAACAATAAAAACAAATAGATTATGGCGTTTGTATTAGCAGGAGCAATAGTAGCTGGAACAGCTGGACTTGTAAAAACAGGGGTAGGTATAGCTCAAAAAAATAAAGCTAAAAAAAGACAAGCTAGCGCCAAAGCTCAAATGGAAAAAGATAAAGATGCTTATATGAGTTCACCTATTACAAATCCATATGCTAATATGGAAAATACAATGGAAGATCTAACTGTTAATACCCAAGCAGCGGATTTTGCAGCACAAAAATCTGAACAAGCTAGAGCTGATGTAATGGAAGGTATGTCTGCAGCAGCGGGTAGTAGTGGCATAGCTGCGTTAGCACAAACTATGGCTAATACAGCACAACAAGAAGCACAAGCAGCATCGGCAAATATAGCGACTCAAGAAAAAGCTAATCAAGATGCTGAAAGACAAGAAGCTGGTAATATACAAGATTTACAAATACAAGGCGAGGCTCAAGTTGAAAATCTAAAAAGAGATAGAATGGCAACACAACTAGGTATGTCACAAGCAGAATACGGAGCAGAACAGCAAAACGTAGCAGATGCAAACGCTATGATGATGTCGGGTATAAGTGATATCGGTGGAGCAGCGGGAGATATTATTGGTGCTGGAGGATTTGGTGGTAAAAAAAAACTTAATAGTGACCTAACACCTAAACAGGAATTTATAAAAAACAATCCAGAAGTGGATTTAGCAGAACAAAAGCGACTTGCTGAAGAAGCTATTGCAAGAATGAATCAAGGAAATTAATAAATTATGGCAGAAACAAATAATCCTTACGAGGACAAAATAAAAAAAGATAAAGATAACTTAGCTAAATTAAGAGTTGGTTCAGCTAACCAACAATTAATTGACGCTGCTTATTTAGGCGCTAGAAACGAACCGTCTGAAGTTGTAACTTGGATGAATGCTGCTGAGTCTGGATTAACTTCTTTTACAGAAGCTATAGAAAAAGGTAAAAAAGCCAAACAAGATAAGTTAGACGAATCAAATAGTAAAATCGATGCTCAAGTAGATAATTTAATTACAACGGGTTATTCATTAGGTGAAACATATTATGGAGCAGCTAATACTTACACGAAAGCATTAAGAGAAAAATATCTAGCAGCAGAGGGAGATCCAGAGTTACAAAACAAAATAAAGATGGAACTAAACGTAGCCTCTCAAAACATAGGATCTACAAAACAAGCTATTGAAACACTTGCAACCGCGTGGGGTGAAGATCCAGTAGATTCAGATTTAGAAAGAAGTGGATTAGACAAAGATCAAATAAGATTAATCGAAACGGTTTTTGATGAAAAAAATGCTACATGGATTGAAGGAGAAAATACTTTTGGTTGGATAGACCCAGAAAGTGGACAAGTTTATAAAGTAGAAGACATACAAAAATTACAAAAAATTGCTAGTAAAGACTTCGTAGGAAAAGAAGCGTATATAAAAGACGAGCAAGGTTATGAAGTTGGTGGATTGGCTTACAAAAAAGGTGTAGAAGGATCTAGTCCATTTGATAAGGATATAGCTGCTTACGCGAATGAAAAACGTATAACAGAAGATAATATAAGATTTTATATAAACGGTGATTTTACAGGAGATGGAACAACATTTCAAGAAGCTGTTATAGACCATCCAGACTGGAAACAATCTGCTAATTGGGACGCAAAAATATTTGAACATTTGGCTGACGTTAAATTAGACAAAATGGAAGGATATGTAGATGACGGAGTAGAGGGAATAACAGTAGATGACTTCAAAGGACTTGATCCAACTCCAGAAGATAATGTACTTACAGAAGATGACAAAGCAGAAGTAATGCGTAAAATTTATACAGCTGTAACAGACCCAAAAGCCGTTGGTTACGATTTTGATGTTACTAAAGGATTAATATCTGAGTACATGACACTCAGACAAGAGAAAGCTTTTTATGGTGGTAAGACTATGGCAGAATTAGCAAATATAAATCCTGGAGCAACAAAAGAAGATGGTACTCCTTTATATACAACAAAAGAAGAATACGAAGCAGCAGGTGGTAATATAGGTTTTGCTTTAGAACACGGTTATTCTTACCAAGAAAAAGTTATAGGTGATGATGGTAAAACTAAAACAGAAGCAGGATGGGTATATAATCCAGGAAATGATTTACAAAAGGTTTTTACTAAGAATACATCAGGCGTTAAATCTAGAACCTCTTAATTTTAAGAAATATAAATTAAATGGCAGACTTACAATATATATTAAAAGAATACGTAGCTACAGCTAATGACCCTAAAAATAAAGGTAATTACGATGTTATAAATGGTCATTTCCCGGAGTTAGCTAACTTTGATCCGTATGTTCTAAAGGAATACGTAGCTACAGCTAACGACCCTAAAAACGGTAATAACTACAATATTATAAACGGTCAATTTCCAGAATTTTTTCAAACTCAAACTACTACCTCAACCTCAACTCCAAAAACATCTACCTCTGAAACTGCTGAAACTACTGAAACAGGTTTATCAGAAGATGAAATGGCAACGATAGAAAATGAATCTATAGATCATTCGTTTTGGGCTGGTAAAGGTTTAAATAGACAAGATATCGATCTAGAAGCAGAGCATCCATACGCTGATGCTAGTTTTTGGGATGGGTATCATTATGTTAATCCTCATCCAGGCGACGCTAAGGTTGTTGATGGAATTCTAGAATCAGATTATGACGAAGATGTTGCGGTAGGTGGAAAAGTAATCGTATATAGAAAGGATTACAAAAAAATGGTTAATCCAGAAACTAAGAAAGAACAATGGGTTTGGGTGCATCCTAAAACAGGGCATATTGATTGGGATTTATCTGATAATACCGTACAGGAATTAAAAAGAGAAGAGAAAGTTAAAATAGAAGTAGAAGAACAATTTGCAAAAGAAGAAAGAAATAAAAAGATTTTAACTCATGAATTTAAAGAAAAAAATAAAGAAAAGAAAAAAAGAGAAAAAGATCCAGAAGTAATAAAAAGTAAAAAAGAAATTGACGATTTTTGGAGTAAGGAATATATCGACGCAGATGGTGATAGATATGCTAAGTTTGATAATAGAGAAAATTTTGAAAAGAAAAACGGCGAATGGTACCATAAAGATTTCTCTGTTCCTTTAAAGGGATGGGATGGAGATTATGCGCAAGAAGCGGCAGAAGTGCTTTCTGTTTTAAAAAAAGAAGATCAGGTTCAAGAAAAGATCGAGGAAAAAGATGGAGAAATAGAAGCTGTAAGAGAATATCAAATTAATGAACTAGCAAAAAGCGGAGACGCAACAGGAATAGATTTATTAGAAAAGTTCGAAGAGGATATAATAGTAGGGGATGATGGTAAAATTTATACGGAAAAAGATGGGGAATACACAGAGGTTGACATTAGTGACTTTGACACGGGATATGTTGCCGTGACCAATGCACAATATAATCCTTACGGAGCGTCAACACCAGGAACAGAAAACTCGAAATATCAATTTGTAAGGGCGGATCAAATGCCAACTGAAGAGGATACTAAAATATGGATAGAGCATATAGAGGAAGTTTATAGTGATCCCCAACGTGCTAATAGCCGTTTACGTGGAGGAAGTGTACAAAGCGCTATTAATGCTTTAACCGAGGAATACCAAGGTTACCTAATAGAAGAAAAAGGTGATAAAGAGATAGCTTGGAAGAGATTAAAAGAAAGCGCGAGAGACAACTATGGTGAATGGCAATTGTTTAATTATAACTCTCCAATTGACATGAAGGCAACTGTAGAAAAAGCAAGCGAGGACCTTAGCAAGTTTAAAGAAGCGGCTAAATCAAGACAAGCAGTAATAGATGAGTATAACTACTCGTATGATGAAGAAAGTAAAACAGGCAATACGATTCCAAATATAGATGACGAAAAGTACAATTTACCAAAAACATATAAAGACGATCAGGTTTTTAAAAATTATATCGAAAGTGATGATTTTGAATTTGGTATAAATTATTATTATAATCCAGAGTTTGGTGAAGTTGGACATGTTGAAGATCAAGAAGTAGGAGAGTTAATAAAAGTTAGAATAGAAGAATACGAAAAAAGAGACGGCAAATGGGTATGGGTAAATCCAAACAATCCAGAAGATATTGATGATACTTTATCTGATAATACTGTAAAGGAACTAGATAGGCTAGAATCTAATATGCGTAAGATAAAGTTTGAAAAAGATCGTGACGCGTATTTAAAACGTATAGAAACTCATAAAATCAAAGAGTTGGTAAAAGAAGATGAAGTCTACGAAGGAGAAGAAGACATTATTACTAAAGAAGCTGAGTTTAATAATATAGATCTTATCGAAGACGCGGAAACATGGATGAAAGAATGGCATAAGAAACAAAAGAGCAAAAAACAACATCAAACTCAAGAAATCCAAAAAATACTAAAAGATAAAACACTCACGAAAAAAGAAAAAGCAAATCAAATTGTGTTAAGTGAGTATAAACAAGCTAGGAAAGAGTATCTCGATCTCAAGGATTCAACATTAGAAAAATGGGAGGGAAATGATTTATATGACGAAAATAAAGAAAGAGCGATTGTCTTAAGGAAAGAAATAAAAGATCTAGAAAAAGAAAAAGTAAAATGGGAGAATGCGGCAGATATTAAAGAACAAGAAGTTGCTAAACAGAGAGGTTATGATTATATGCCAAAAATTACTAGATATGACATCGATAAAGACGATAGTGATAGTATAGATGATTTTGTTGAAGATTACACTAAATACGGGTTTAGTTTTGAGGTTAAGTGGGGAGATACAGATGTGATTTACGTAACAGATATTAACGGAAATACAGAACAATGGGATGTTGACCATTGGTTAGATAAAGATGATAAATCAACAGCCAAGGAAATGGATGAGTGGATGAGAAAAAGAGCTGTATGGCACGAGAGCAGTTGGGAAGGATTTCGAGCACACGTCACAAGACAACTAATATATACAGCAAAGGACACGCAAGGAAACGACGCTGCTCCAATGACGATTGATTATCATAATAGAAAAAATATACTTGATTACGAAAGCGTAACATATAAGCCTTCTCAAATGTCGGAAAATAATAGATCTAACCAAGTAATAGCTCTTGATAGAGAAGCAAGAAGAACGTGGTTAAGTCAAAATCCAGAAGAAACTTTTGATGACGAAGCTTTTGAAGAAGATGAAAAAATAATAGAATATAAAAATGTTTTAAAAAGACTTTTTGACTATAGAAAAACCGCGAAGTTTGGAAGTGATGACCCAGAAGAATTGGTGAAAGAAAAAAATAGATTAGAGAAAGATGCTGATCCAAATTCTTATTTTAAAGCTTATATACTTGCAGTAAAAAACAAGAATTCTAAACGCGTTAAGAATGATTATGTTAATTTGAACCAACGAGATGAAAAGAACGAAGCGCTGAAGACAACAATTGGAAAAGTAATTAGTAAATTAGATAGGGTTGGGGAGGAGACCGTTGAACAAGATTGGTTAAGCGACGAAGTAGAAGACGGGATAAAAGAGATGAAGGACGAGGGAGAAAGAGTGATATATGAGATGGAAGCGGTTAAATCAACCATAGAGACTCTAATTGGAGATGGAAAAACTTACGGATTAAAATACGAAGCTAATTGGTTGCAAGAAAACACTCCGAAAATTGCTGATAAAATAAAAAAGATACGAAGCAGAGAGTTTAAAACTCAAGATGATATTGATCAAGCTAATTATGAGATCCAAAAAATAATGTATGATTACCAGGCCCATATGGACACTTACGAAAGATATAGTGAAGATCAAACTGAAATCCAAGCGATAGGACGTACATTACAAAAGGAGATGGAAGATATTATCGAAGATCAAGTAGATCTAGAGGTTATGGCTCATTACCTGGATATGGACTATAGTTTAAGTACGCGGATGGGACATTCGTTCACCAACGCTTTGATAGATTTAGCTCAGGGGTTAGCTACGGCCGCTGAGTTTATTACAGTCGGTATCGGCACAATGGGTAAGAACATGATAGATGATGGGGTAGATACGTTAATAGACAGTGGAGCTATTACAAATCCAAATATCATAGCCACTGTTAGATCCGTGCAAGCAGCTGATAAAACAGCGATGAGCGGGGTAAATCTCATAAGTGGATCTCGTTGGGATGATGATTCTTCAACGGTTTCTCTTACCGAGCGTATGCATCAAAATGTTGATAAATGGCAAGCAGAATGGGATCAAGATGCCAATATGGCACCGCCAATGGAATTCGGTGAGATGGATAGTTTTGCTGACTTTGGATATTGGGCAGGTAATTTTGTAGCTAGTCAACTCCCCCAACTCGGATTGATGATTGCTACTGGTGGGGGATCGGCGTTAGCAGGTGGATTATTTACAAGGTCAAGCATACAATATCTAGGAACTAAAGGAGGACTAGCGATGATCGGTACAGCAGGTGGACAGAAGTTTATGGGGATGGAAGAACAAAATAGATTATATCATGAAACAGACGGAGCGTATGGACAAAGGTTTGGGTTAGGGCAAATGGTTCTTACTAGTGGTGCAACTGGACTTGTTGAGGCTCTTTCTGAAAGAGTTACGTTTGGACAAATGAGTAAGGCTAGTAAATTTCTAAAAGGAAACCCAGGAGCAAAACAAGGGTTTACCAACTATATGCGTAAAAACGTGTTTAATAAAAAATCTATGTTAGCAGGCGGTGTAGATCTTCTACAAGAAGGAACGTCTGAAGCTATAGCTACGATGTCAGAGAACTCGTTAGATATGATAAACGGTGTAGAAGGCGTTAGTCTTTGGGATAATGTTCCAGAGTCATTCGTAGGTGGAGCAATGCTTTCTGGTATGATAGCGACCGGTGGACATACAGGTGGAATAGCAGCCTCTACTTTCTTCACACAAGATAATTTAAGGATAATAGATGATAATAATAGAAGGGTAAAAGAGATAGGTGAGATACTAACTACAGATAATAATTTAACT
>TARA_R110002020_G_scaffold78506_1_pt1 | contig 12422 bp, 12 predicted proteins | sample TARA_R110002020 | Tara Oceans TARA_R110002020 (sample SAMEA4396489) | marine metagenome | biome: Westerlies Biome; feature: [MES] marine water layer (ENVO:01000295) within the mesopelagic zone...; material: water (ENVO:00002006), including particulate matter (ENVO:01000060) such...
CGTTAACTGACAACAACTCAGTTAACTGTCCATACCACTCATCCAGTATCTCCATCTCTCTCTTAAGATCCAATGGAGCAGAAAAGCCAGGAAATAGATATGATCTTTTTTCTTTTGCGTTTTTGATTTTTTTATCATAAAAAGAAAATACCCTCTTAAGGGATCGAATGTCTTTTTCGAGCTTCTTAATGAAGAAAGTAGAAGAAAAGAAGATACGCTGACCTTCATAGATCGGGTTGTCTAGGGCAATATTTTTCATCTCGCCCTTTGCCATTCTATTTTTTACTCTTTCTATTTCTTTGGTTAGTTCTTTGCCTTCATTAAAAGTGTTAAATATCGATGCACCAATGCCTTCCTCATCTTCTTGGCCCAAAAGCCCAGCTAGTTTTCCAGTCTCACTTTCATCTGCTTTCTCTAATTTATTCTCTTCAATTAGATTATCAAGGCGACTCTCATAGTCAAACTGAAATGGTACTTGCTGATACGGAATAGCGTCAAAAAATCTAAGAGGGACGCCCACAAGAACTTTTAAGGGGCCTCCTGGTATATCAGGGTCGACATACCATCCGTATTGTCTTACAAAATAAGGTAGTTTACCCTTCTTTAGCACTGAAACAAGATCGAATTTCTTATCATAATACTTTAATAGGGTAAGAAGTCCTTTCATTTTAGCTGTGAATAGGGTAAGCTCTTGCTCTTCAGGGGTAACGCCGAGGGCATCTTTCTTATCTAAGGAGAAAGCATCTATAGTAGTCTCGCCTTCATCGTTGGTTGTTGGGGCGACTGGCTCTGGAGGGAGCTTTTCGGAATCGGTTAAGTTGTCATCTACTCCAGCAACCTTCTCAGCCCAAGAATCGTAAACAGTTCTATCAACGCCAGGCCTTTCAAGCTGAATGACGACCATATATTCACTTTTCCAATAATCTTTATTGGTTTCAGATTGAAATTCTTGAATCCAGGGAGCACAAGGTGATTCTTTAAACCACACCTTTTCGACACCAGAAGAATTATTACTATTTCTATTTTGAGTTTCTTCTGGGGTTGGGACTATGTGATCAAGGTGGATAAAGTCGACTAGCTTATTCGGATCGTTTGCATTCGGTGCAAACTTTCCCTTTGGCAATATCAAGGCATATGGAGCATGAATATAAACTGAATCTTCAACAGAATTAATTTTTTCTGTTGTCATAAAGTTCAGCGCTAATGCAGGAGCCGTATTATTAAGGCGAACCTTGTGCCAGTCGCACCTTTTTCCAACATTTGGCTCTATTATTTCTAATGGAGTATTATTTTCCAGTATGCCAACTCTTCTTCCAACTCCAGGGCCAGTTCTTATTACGGCCTTTCCATTCATATTGATCCAAGGAAGTCCCTCAAAATCTTTCGGTACTCTAACAACGTGAGTTGTATTCTTTGGAAATTCTTCTGGATTTAGACTTAGGGACGGAGTTGTTTTCTGTTCTAATGGTATTCTTTTTCCACTAGCATCAAAAAGCTTTACAGGTTCAGGATCATCATCAGCTCGCACTAGGCTCTGATTCTGCATCCACTCATTGATTTCCTCATCAGTCAGTATCTTTAAAATAAGTAAATCGCTATCTGGTGTCTGGGCCGTTGTCCATCCAATAGCGCCAAACTGTTCACCTTCCAGGATTCTTACTTTATACCACCACTTCTTTAGATTGTTAGTAGTAACGGCGCCTGCTGGATATGAGAATCCTTTTGGAGTATCGACAAGTGCCGGCCTACTATCCAAAACAGAACAATGCACGCCTGGCTGAATCTTTAATGTATTAAAGCCATCCTTATCCGCTGCCTTTTTCCAGGGATAGGGGTATAGAGAGAACCCCTTAAACCCTTCAGGAATATCTTCGGTTTCAAACCTGACAGCGGGGAAGGGAACTACAGCACTGCTAATATCTTTGCAAGGAGGGGATGAACCATCAGCACAGCGCAAGAAAGCGTTTTCTATCAAGGATGTTCTTAGTATATCAGTCTGAAATTCAAATTCAACAACAAGCTGAGTCTTTATTTCGAGGCCTTCAGCCTGAACTGTTTTAGACTTAACATCTGGGGCTCCGTAAAGAGATTCTAAAGCCAACAGTGTATCTATTTGCGGCTCTGAGAATTGGCCTGTAACCTCGTCAACAGAGTTTGTCTTACTAAAATCAGCGCGCTTAAAAAGCTCTCCGGGTCCGACAAACTTTTCTGTGTAGGTAAGGCTTTGATCATATATAACCTCATACAAGGCCATACGCTTTGCATTACTCAAAGCATCGTCATCGGTGGACCCATAGCCAGTTACTTGTACTTTAAAATTATCCATAAATCCTTAATTTAATTAGTTTTATTATGGCGACTTCCAATATATTGTTCACCATCTTTCTTTAAATAAGCCCTGTCTGCAGATTTAATATTGTTAGTTATTCCCACTATCGACATTTTAGTCTTCTCAAGATGGTAAGTGGAAGTTTTCTGGCCTGACCATTGTAGAATTTTTGATGGCAGTGTTGGTTTTGCATAGAAAGGTGAAATATGAGTATGATTTGCTACATAACTATTAAATTCCATTTGTTTTTCTAAAAAACCATCAAATGCTTGCTTCAGATTCTCTAGCTCCGTTAGTACTGCTCCGATGGCGACTGAAGTCGCTTCTCCTTTTGCAATCGACTGAACCTCATCTCCCTCTTCTACAGCAGGGCCAGCAATAAGATATATTCCTCCCACAGACTTAATAGATCCATTTTGAGAGTTCAATGGATCCATTGCAGTGCATAGTTTAATAGTTTCTCTCGCCAGGAGCCTGACATCATCTGCCTTTAATGCAATTGCTGAGCGTGCTGTTGAGTCAGGAACACGAGGTATATCACTAATATTAAAATTTTCATCGACATCGGTTTTCTGAGAAATATATATGCGTGCTGCATCATTTTTAAAATCTGGATCTATTGATATTGTTGCCCCTTCTGCCGTTTGAGACTTCGGTGTTAGGCATGACATCCTTCCAACAACTACGTCAATAGATCCGGCACCTGTATGCCCTAAGCCGCCATATCCAGAAAAAACACTCTTTGGGCGATCTCTGCCAAAAACAATAAAGGTATTGTTGTCACCTTTGACAACTTTTTCACACTTTGCTTTAATGTACTTTGGGATTGGTTCGAACAACTTTCCGCAGGCAACGCCTTTAACATACTTTGAACTACTTTTACTAATCGCTGTTCTTTCGGATATAGATAAATTACTAATATCAACAGCCTTTTTAGCCTGAGATACTTTCTTTAATTCTTTTAATAAATCTGCTGTCTGTGACATAACTCACCTTGCTTTATGAAGAAGTGCTTGGCTCTATTGACATACCATACGGACTATCAGGCGTGGACGCTAAGTTGCTTGCGGCTGCAACTGATGTTGCCGGCTTGGCGCCTGTTCCAGTAGCAATACCAGTTGGCTTTCCAGCTCGCAACGCAGCTGCTAGCTTTATAAGAGGAGGGTTAACATAATTACCCTTTGAAGCAATAGGCCCTGTATTGTTGCCATAATAGTATGCAAACCAAATCGGCTTAGGATCCGTATATCCAGCAAGAGTTAATAAGCCATCTGCATTCTTGCTTCCTCTTTTATTATACTTAGGGCCATTTTTAATACCTTGATCGTTAGCGAAGCCCCATATCTCGGGCTTTCCATTCTTAATAAGCCCAACTCGGCCAGTTCCCACCATAGGGCAGTACGGAACACCTAGTGCTGTTGCTCTGGACCCTCTTTTTACAAATTTATCTACAACAGTACCAGGCGTAGTAGCATAGTTCATTGGCCCGAAACCATCAAATGCCTGCATTAGATAATCAGGGAGGCCTGATCTAACTGGATATCCATTTTGGGGTGACCATTCTTTAGCTGAAAATCCATTAAAGATAAGCGCAACTCCAGGAGCATTTTTCTTAAAAATGTGAACAAACTGTAAGGCGGCGCCGGGGGGATCAACTGTAACTGGCTGACCTGAGCGGCCTGCCCAATGCTTTTCAGCATTCCACCAGTATGCTTTGAGCCCAAGTTTTTTGCAAATCCTAGCTGCAGCTGTGGCTTCATTCGTAGCTTCGATAATATCGCGACAATAATGATATCCCCATCCCTGGACAGGCATTCCCATACCCTGCAGAGTTTGTATAAATTCTATATTTTTACCAGCCGTAAATGTACGGGCCTGGTCCATAACTTTGAGGGATACTGCATCAAAAGATGGCAATACGGATTGCCAAGCTGAACCTTCTGCTCCCTTAAAAACAGTTGCTTTATGGATTGTTAAAACGCTCTTAACTTTACCAGGGCGGCTCTTTACCGCATTATCTAATGAAACCTTCTTAAATTGCCTTGGTCCTGTGTATGTAGAGCCGCCAGGGACAACAGTGTTCGTGACGCCTCCAAAGGTAGTGGGTCCACAAGCAGCAGGAGCCGGGGCTGGGGCCGGGGCCTGTGATGGAGCAGGTGGCTTATCAACCTGCTTCTTAAAGGCAGTTTGAGCAGCAAGGAGCTGTTCTCCAAGCCTTTGCTTTAACAGTGCAGCTGTTGCTTCATCTGGATATGTGCTCGGGGCCGTGGGCTCAGTGTTTGTCGCTTGCTCAGGCGTAGATTGAAATTGCTCAGAAGATGGCTTCAAAGGGGGAGAACCGAATCCGACTATACTTGCCATCTCTTGGCTCGTTACTGGCTCAGATGAAAAGTCTCTTTTAGATAAATCTTTCCAATGCTTTGAGCCATCAGTTGGAGGAGTGGCGTCCGTATTGTAACCAAGGCGAGAAGCAACTTGTAGCAAGTATTCTCTCGCTTCAGTTCCCGTCTTAATTTCAGGCAGTAATCCCTCCAGTAATCCAGCAGGATATGGCTGCTCTGGATCAGAAGGCGTAGGCTCTGGTGGTGGTGGTCCTTTTGCATCAATAACTCTCTTGGCAATATACTTGTCAATGACGTGAACTGCCATGCTAGATTCAGGTGGGGCATTACCTGATTGTTTGAAATTCTCAAGAGGATCAACAAATATGAAATCACCTTGGCCTACATAAGATTGAGATAGTTTTTGTAGCCAATACTGATTAGGAGTGCCTTGATTTTCAAATGATGTGCCGCCGCTAGCTCCTAAGTCTGCAGAATCGCCGCTCATCGTTTCTTTTATAGTTCCAATGATAAATATCTTTTGAGCGCCTGATTCTTTCTTTAGCTTTGCAATAGTCTTTTTAAGAGTATCTACTCCCTGTGCTAAAGACTCTGAAGTTGTTTTGTGAAGTTCGTCGAATTGAAATACAAGAATATCTGGTCTTTCTTTGAAGACAGAGATCAACTCGCCAGCTCCTGTTCCTAAAACTTGATCTGGTAATGTAAGGCCACTTTGGATTGTGCGATAGTCGCCAGCATTATTGTTTTTTGTTTCTACAGGAGAATAGCCTTTCTTTGATAATACAGAGTAGCCTTTGCTATAAAAATAGTCCTGAACCATCTCTCCGAATTTTCCAGACATACCATTTGCACCAATAATTGCTACGCTTTTTCTTGAGTCTCTAGCCCTCAATGGAACTGCTTTTTCTCCCGTATGCCCAAGGGCATTGGGGCTAGTCCCAAGAGATTGGCCACCAGGAGCGGCAGTATAAGACGCATTACAAACAAAGTTAGTTATATTTTGTGGAATAGCGCGAATGAGCGGTCCCAGGAGGACGCCGCCTTGGCGCTCTTTCCTGTTTTCAAAATCTAAATTTACTATATCCCCGACTTCATATGCTTCGTTCGCAACAAGACTGTCAATAGATGTAAAAACGGGATAAAGCTTGATTGCCATATGATCGTCAGGGCCATCGGGTATAGGAAGAAACTTGTGTATCTCAGGAATTCTGGCCCTTATTGATACAATCTTCATCTCTTTCTTATTCTGGATTACATCGCGTGATAAAAGAGATTCTAGTGTATTAAAAGTGTTGCTCAAGCCCCCTTTTGAATCTCGGGTTTCCACCCTCAAAACAATTCCCCTCATTATACCAATGTTATCGTTTCTATTTGGTATTTGAGAATCTTTTGTCTGCTTTCTTAGAAGAGATATAAAGCTATTGGTGGTATCTCTAGGATCTGTGAATGCAGTTGCATTATCAGTAGCATAATACGGATTAAGCATTCCTGGCGGGATAGAGAATGGAGCTAAATCTCCAAATAAGCTATTTTGCTCTTTTGATGCTTTTTCTTCTGCTTGCTTCTTAACTGCAGTTTTTTCGGATTTTGCATTTGGATTCGCCATTCATTAACTAAGCCTCGTTGATGATATCGTATATTTCTTCTTTATCTTTGGCGGTTAAGCCAGCAGATGCATCTTGTTTTTTGGCGAGCATTGCAGTTATTTTTACCAATTGTTCATTAGATCTCTGGAGAACTTCGAGATATTTTGCAGCAACGGGGCCAGAATACTGGTGTCGCCCATCGTCTTGCTTTAAGTGATTCATTAACTTGATAAGAAGATCCGAGGCAACCGCCCTGTCGTTGCGAATATTATTAATTGCTTCTTCGACGTATTCGTCTATATTTTTCCCTGATGCCAATCTTTTTTCCACTCCCGATACCTATTTCGCATTTTATTAAGGTTGTTTACTACCTGCTTGGTATTCAATCCAGTAATCTCACGAATGTATAAATATATAGCTTTTTTATTAAAAATTTCAATGTCTTCGGCGCTGTCAAACAATATTTTAACTGCCTGCAGGACTTTTTTTTCATTCTCTTTTAGTTTCAATTTTTCCCAAGATCTGACTTCTTTCCAAAGGAAATACCAGAATTCTGCAGTCTCCCTATCTCTTTCATAAGAATCATCCACCGTTAGATAAGAATTAATTTGCTCATAATCTGCTGAAGAATTGCTGAGATCATCTAGGTGAACCTCTCTTCTCATCGCTCTTGAATTTTTCTTAACCTTGTGAATAAACCAGTTTTTCGTAATAACACTAAAGTAAGAAAAAGCTTTTGATCCTTTATCTGGATTGAACTTATCTAGAATAGTTGTAAGCCAGCTTTTACACTCTTCCTTCAAGCAATCAATGTTTGGCAAGTTTGTAAACTTATAAGTATAAACAATCTTGTCTACCATCTCATCAAAAGCGGGTTCAATCCAGTCGATATATAGCTGTGTTCTAATCTTATTGTCTTCCGTGGATGCGTATTTTACAATTGCATCTTCATGGACTTTGGTAAAATATTTTCTTTTCTTCAATTATTTTCCTCTTCTTTTTCATCTTCTTCAGCCAAAAGAGGAGCATTGTCAAGAGAGTACTTTAATCTATAATGCTCTAACTCGGTAACGACTTCTTTAGTATGTTCAATGAGGGAACGTAGAGTGTCATCACCATAAAACATTTCCATATGGTATATGGATAACAAATGCTCTTCTAAATCAAAAGTTTTCTTGAGCATATCTTCTAGATCTTGATCTAGTTCTCTGTATTCTCTAAAAGAACTTATAGCATACCAAATCAATCCAATGTTAAACAATAGAGATAAAAAGAAGAAAAAGGGGAGAACTCCCGTGACTGTCATCAATAAAATTGAATTTAGTACCGCCGAGGCGGCAAGGACCCATCTCATTTTCCTTCATACTCCTGGTTTTTTAGCTTTTCTTTTTCTTTTTCGAGATCTTCTCGGAATGATTCAATGCTTGATTTTACAACATCCCCAACCTTTTGTTTATTATTAGTTTTTTGTTCTTTTCCGATTCTAAAATTGGGGGGCATTCTTACAAGAGCTTCCTTCTCGCAATTACTGCACACAGTTATGCTCTCTTTAATCGAGTGCCAAGTTGATATAATTGTATCACAGTTCAAGCATTTATAAGTGTATCTCGGCATCTCGCTAGACCTCTAGGTCTTCATATTCTCCCGGATTTCGAGCCATATCGAGTACTGCTGCGTCTTCATGATTAAACTTGACAACAGGAGGGTTCTCGATAACGAGGCCATCATTTGTATCCTGAAAGTCGAAGTTCATCAGCGTCTCTGTGATGTCGCTTTGCTCCATAAGAGATTTTTGTAGTGCCATCATAAGGGCACCGAGGGCTTGATTTGAAAGTTTCATTTTGTTTCTCCTTTTAACAATTCATAATCGTGATCGTATAGCGCTTTACATAAGTCTTCAAAAGGCATCTCAGGGCGCCAGTCAAGTTGCCATTTAGCTTTTGAACAGTCGCCTAATAATTTAGGCACTTCGTGCGGACGGAAAAGTCTTTCATCAATTTCGACATATTTCTTATAACTTCCCAGCCCTGCGTGTTTGAAAACCATTTCAGCGAATTCTGCTACACTATACATACGGCCCGTAGCAATTACATAATCATCTGGCTTGTCTTGCTGCAACATTAGCCACATAGCTTTTACATAATCTCCTGCAAAACCCCAATCTCTTTTAGCATTTATATTGCCAAGATGGAGCTTGTCTTGCAAGCCAAGCTTGATTCTTGCTGCTGCAAGAGTGATTTTGCGAGTTACAAAAGTCTCTCCTCTTCGCGGAGATTCATGATTAAACAAAATGCCACTAGATGCGTGGAGCCCGTATGATTCTCTGTAGTTTCTAATGAGATTGTGAGCAAACACCTTTGCACAAGCATACGGAGAGGCTGGCATAAATTTAGATTCCTCATTAAAAGGAACTTCTGTATTATCTCCGAACATCTCTGAGGAGGAGGCCTGATAGAATCTTGCTTTTGGCACTATATGTTTCATTGCCTCAAGCAAACGCAGGGTTCCCATCGCAACACCATCGACAGTATTTAATGGAACATCGAAGGAGACGCGAACGTGAGATTGAGCTGCAAGATTATAAATCTCATCGGGCTTGTGTTTCGATAGGAGTCTCCACATAGAAGAGGCATCCCCCAAATCAAAATACTCTAAAATAAAATCTTCATTTTCGTATATATGATCGATCCTCTCAGTACGAATTGTGGATGTGCGCCTCTTGGCCCCAATTACCCTGTAACCTTTCTCTAAAAGAAGGTCGGCTAAATAAGAACCGTCTTGACCGGTGATACCGGTGATTAGGGCTACTCTTTTTTTTCCCATTTTATCTTATTCCATACTCTCTCATGAGCAAAAAACAATGTGAACATTGTTATATGATATACAACTGATAATAGTACAAACGAGTCTGCCTCTACAATAAACGAGCCGGCCTCTGCACCTCTAAAGGTCAATACTGCAACAAATGGCAATATCATAAAGCCAAGTATTTTCCAGGTAACTGCTTTTAAGAAACTTCTCTTTTTACTATCCACTTTAGCCTCGTATGTGAGAGCGGATCATAAGGCGCTCGTTTCCATCTTCTACTAGGCCGCCGCGATGAAAAAGATCCGTTTCAAAAATTATTAAAGTTCCGGCTTTGCCTTCAATCGGAACAATATCTTCTTCTGTATACCCAAGTTCTGGATAATCTACTAGGGGCCAGTTTTTGATTTGCTCGTATTCGTTAGACGCTTCTTCTGTAGCGCGTGTTCTTAAAAATGAGCCATCTAGATGAGTTCCTGGAATGACACTGAGGGGACCACTCGATTTGTCTACGTCGGTCAGGTAGAGCATGTACTTGAGAGTCCAAAGCCTATCAAAATGTAATACTCCATTCCTGCTCGTTCCTCGATCATTCCTGTAATCGTGCTGAACGAAGATCTCATTGAAATTAGGAATCTTATTTGCATATTGGTAATAGATGTTAAACATCCACTGTTGATTAAAGAAATTTGCAATAGCTGGATTTGTATCTTGGTTCCCTATTGCACTTCCGATCCTTGCCACTTTGCCAAAGAGATATGAGGCCTCTTCTTCTTGGTTAATTATTTTTTCACACTCTTCTTTAATCTCAGTTACATCTTCAAGATAATCATGACATACAGTAATTCCATAAGTCTGAAGTGCAGTGATGATATCATCGGAACCATTATCTCTAGTTATATTAAAATCCATTTCTTTCCTCATTGACAAATACTACTATTTGTAGTTTTTTTCCATATAAAATCTAACTGTCTCTCTTAAATTTTCATCAAAATCAGACTTACCATCTAAAGAGAATCCAATTTTCTTTAACTTATCTGCATCAACAGAATATCTAAAATCGTGACCGAGGCGATCGGGAACAAATGTTATTGAGCTGTTAAAGTCCTTATTCAATAGCTCTGTAATTTGTTTAACAATTTCAAGATTCTCCTGCTCATTTGAAGAAGATATATTATACACTTTATTCATTTCAGAGTTAAGCATTATGTGTTCAATAGCTCGTGGAGTATCTTTTACATATGTCCATTCGCGAATGTTCTTGCCAGTTCCATAAATTGGTACTTTTTTATCATTAAGTAAGTTTCTCATAATTGTTGGGATAAACTTTTCTTCGTGCTGGCGAGGGCCAAAGTTGTTTGAAGGGCGGACCATCAAATACTCAATACCATAAGTGTTTGCATAGGCGCGGACCATATGCTCGGCTGCAGCCTTTGTAGCGGAATATGGATTCTTAGGGCTTAAGCTGTCTCCTTCTTCAAAAGAACCAGCCATAATATCTCCATAGACTTCATCTGTTGAAATATGAAATAGCTTAATGCCAGTTTCCTTACAGATTTCCAGCAAAGATCTGACACCATTAATATTTGATTCTACAAAGGCAGCGCACGAAAGGATTGAATTATCAACATGAGTCTCGGCAGCAAAATTTATAATCCAGTCAATGCTTCTTAATTGACAAATTTCTAATATTTCCGCTGTATTACAGATATTAACATTGAATAACTTAAAGTCTGGGTTAGCGTATTGATTCCTTATATTCGTGGTATTACCTGCGTAGGTAAAACAGTCTACGCCATCAACTTTATAACCTTTTTCTAAAAAGTAATCAACTGCGTGGCTTCCAATAAAGCCAGCGCATCCAGTAATCAGTAAATTTGGCTTATTCAATTAATTCTCCTTTCGCTAATCTGAACAAATAATCGCTATAATTTGTTTTTCCTAAATTAATCGTTAATTCGATAAGCTCCATCTGAGATATGTACCCCATTCTATATGCAATCTCTTCTACACAAGCGATCTTTAAGCCCTGGCGGCTCTCAACTGTCTGTACAAACTGCGATGCATCAAGAAGAGAGTCATGGGATCCTGCGTCAAACCAGGCATATCCGCGACCCATAATCTCTAGTTTAAGCCTATTTTTCTTTAGATATTCCTCATTTATAGTAGTTATCTCTAACTCTCCTCTCTCTGAGGGCTTAATAGACTTTGCTATCTCTACAACATCATTATTATAATAATAAAGTCCAACTGCTGCACAGTTAGATCGAGGATTCTCAGGCTTCTCTTCGATACTTAATACGTTCTTATCTTCATCATATTCAACAATTCCGTATTTTTCTGGATCTGAAACATAATATCCAAAGATTACAGCATTATTATGCTCAGTGGTCTCTGCAACTGCATCTTGAAGCAAATCAATCAGTTCGTTACCATAAAAGATGTTGTCTCCCAAAATCAAGCACACATCATCTTCGCCAATGAATTCTTCTCCAATAATGAAGCATTCAGCAATACCGTTTGCATCAGGTTGTATTTCGTATGAAATATTTAAACCAAGATGGCTACCATCCTTGAAAAGATTTTGAAACAAGCTCTTATGCTCTGGCCGAGAGATGATTAGAACATCTCGAATTCCTGAGAGCATCAGTGTTGAAAGCGAATAATAGATCATTGGCTTATCATATACTGGTAATAGCTGCTTCGTTGTGATTTTGGTCAGAGGATATAGGCGAGTTCCAAGACCGCCGGCTAAAATAATTCCTTTCATTTTACGCACTCAATTATATGCTTTATTTCAGAGTCTGTTAACTTTTCATGAAAGGGAATGCTAAGAGTCGTTGTCGCAACAGCTTCAGACATTGGACAATGAAAGCTTTCCCCTCCATTATAAATCGGATTTAGGTGACTTGCTTCGTAATGTATTCCTGTCACAATTCCTTTTTCTTTCAATTCTCGCATTTTTGCTTGGTTATTTTTCACAACAATCCTATAGAGATGCGAACTCGTATTATCATATCCTAAAGCCTCGTTATACATCTCTCTAACTTCTTGTAATCTTTGCATTTTTGCAGGAAGCTTTTTAAAGTTCTCATAAGCTACATATGCCTGAAAAGAGTTCAAGTACATTTTCCAGCCGGGAAATTTAATTTTTCTTTCCCAATTGTTATCAGCATAGCTCATTCCGTTAAGAACAGCTTCCTTAAAGTAGGCAATTTTATCATAATCATCTGAGACTATCATACCACCATCAAGGCCCCCGACTGGCTTTGTTGGATAGAAGCTAAAAAACATCAGATCTTCTGGATGGGCTTCAATTTTAAACTGATCTTTTTCAACTTTTTGAGCTGAATCGTGTAC
>TARA_R110002020_G_scaffold112244_1_pt1 | contig 12421 bp, 5 predicted proteins | sample TARA_R110002020 | Tara Oceans TARA_R110002020 (sample SAMEA4396489) | marine metagenome | biome: Westerlies Biome; feature: [MES] marine water layer (ENVO:01000295) within the mesopelagic zone...; material: water (ENVO:00002006), including particulate matter (ENVO:01000060) such...
ATGCCAGATACTAATAAAAAAACCACACATAATGGTAGACTAAAAAATTAAATAAAATCCTTTAATATTGGTGGAAGTTTATTAAGTTTTAATGAACAGTTTAATTTATCACCAAAAGATATAGTCTTACCTTGTACTCTATGATGTCCACTTACGTCTTCATCATCTATATCTAAATTGACTATCTCTCCTATACGGATATTATAACCTTTAGAAACATTTAATGATATCTCATCAGTTTCCTGTTGAGATATTAATATATTTTGTAAAGCTAAATTTCTAGTTTCAGCAGGACTATTTTGTTTTTTCACATCTATACTACTTATACCCTTTGGTGTGTTAGTATAAGCAAATTTACGACCTTCATACGTAACTGTGTTTGCAGGTAATCTTCTTTTGTACGTCAAATTTTTTATGCCATCTGCATAAGAAAATGTCATAGTGGGTGTACTATTAATTTTTTTGTGTTTTTTAATTACTATACTACTATTGTTACCATCCTCATATACGTCTATAAAATGCTCTAGAGGTTCAATGATACTTGTATCTACGTCTATAGCTTCTTTTACTTTTTTAGTTATTAAATCATAAACGTTTATATCCTCCCCTCTTTCGTTTGTCATGAATACAGGTGGAGAAGTATCTTTTAATAAATCTGTTCCTATATTATCATCATTAATAAATTCCTTTACATAAGATAAAATAAATTGACCTAATGTATATCCGTCATAGTTATTTTCATCAGTTAAAGTTAGTTTTAAACCCCTTTTACCTGTTAATTTACTTCTCATATCTGTAGCATTAATAGTTATGGATGTTTCAGAGGGGGTATAATCATTTATAAAACCTCTAAATATAGGCACACTATCATAAGAACCGTCATTTAAATATAATTCTATAGTTTTATTGTGCAATGCCATATTTTGTATTTCTGTAAGATTAATTTTGACATTTAAACTATTCAATTGGTTATTACCCGGAAATCTGATGCTACCAGATAAAGCAGCCATGATTTCTTTATCACCTATATATAATCTAGGTTGTTGATATGTATTTCCTTGTACCATCTATATTACCACCTATTGAAATTTTGTCAGACAAAAACGTACCATCACTCTGCATTTCTATTACATAAGAAACTTGCATTTTTACACCATATTTAGGAAATTGTTCACCTACTGGGTGGTCTTCTGACATACTAACTATAACTCCGTAAAATCTTGTCTTTTCACCACTTTTATGTGTAACATCTAAATAAACTGGTGTTGCATTTTGTTGATATCTTTTTATCTTTTTTCTATTACCTTTATTATCTACATCACCTAAATCTACACTACCGAATGTAATAGTGCCTCCTGCTGCACCTAATTTTTTTATTTCAGTCTTACCAAAACGGTCTTCCATATTAACATATTTTCCATTTCTATTGAAAGATATAGATTGGGCAATAGCTATATTATTTAATGACAGGTGATGCCCATCTACAAGTTTTATAAGTTGAGAATGAGTATTATTATATGTCCATACATTTTTAACTATAACTTTAGTTATTGAAGCTTTAACATTAAAAGATATTAAAACACCGTAAGCGTTAAAGTCCCATAAGGCTGAAGGGTCATTTACATTGCTAACACCTTGAGTGGTAACACTTACTCCTCCATCAGCTATATTTGTAGCTGCATCTGTTGCAGTACCAACTACTACATTAGTAACATCGAAAAATGCATCAGCACCAGACGTATCGACTGCGCTACAAGAAAAATCATCAGAGGCATGGATTAAATCTCTTAACACCGTTGCATAATCGTCGTGTGTAGAACCTCCGTGTATAGCTGCCTCTACATAAACATCGGCTCCTGAAACGGTTGGTTGTGATGTACCGTTTGTACTATCAAACCAGAAAGCAGTGCGTCTTGCTTCTGTAGTGCTATCAACACCAGAGCCAGCAGTCAACAATACATGTTTACCGTCATATCTACCCTTATCATCACTGTTCAGCGTTATTCTAGTTACTTCTGCGGTTTCTTCACTAGAAGAAGCAGGGACTGGGCCACTCCAATTACCACTTTCAATACCAGAAGTCTGTACTCTTTTCCAATCTAACGGTTTTTTAAATTTAATACTACCTGATGTCTTTAAACCTAAAGTACTATCTTCTATCTCTAAAGCTTTCCATCCATTTTTATGAGCATAAAAAGCAGATACATCTATCTCTATAGGTGTTGTGCCTACTGAATATGTATTATCCATTCTAAAATATATTCTATCAAATATCCTATCTTTACAAATTAACAAATGATTTTTAGGGTGGGGTGTGCGGGTATGTGTTGTAGATTGTGTAACATTAGCACCGTGTCTTAAAATGTAATCTCCACTACCACCTATCATAATACCGTCAGTTCTAGACAAAGCAGTCAAGTCTTGCCAGAATGCTTGTTCTACATCATCATCGTTTGAAAATAAAATTAAACCTCTTCTTTGGTCACGGCCTAATATTTTTAATCCTCCACTATTTATAGTAGACCTATACTGGTCATCATCGTAATGTTCTACTGTTGACCGTCTATTTGCTATATCACCCATACCTGTGGGTAAAGCATAATTATCAGCAACTTGAGCTCTTACTAACCTGTAACAGTCGTGAAAGCGACTATCACTATCTAATAAATGTCCAAAATTATTATGAGTATAACTTAATTGTGTATTATTATATACATCATCGGTAGCTGTTACAGCTAAATTTGCGTGAAATAAATCTGTATGTTGCCCTTGTTTGCTAGAAATACTAGCTTGAGATTGAATTGTAGCATTATGTAAATTATCATCATCAATAAAAACATTGTTAATAGTCAGATTAGATGCTTTAGTAAAACTTTCACTCGTATCTACATTTACGTTAGTAACGGGGTCATTTAAATCAATAATCGGGTTACCGTTTGATAATATACACACACAATCGTCGTCGCTGACATCTATATTTAAAGTTAAATCGTTTTTAGCATTAAAAACTTTAATATAAACTCGTTCATTATCGGCTAAAACTGTACCTTTTAATAATTCAGCACGAAGTAAAGTTTCGGCACTATCATCTAATGATGGGCCACTACTTGCATTATAAGGAACACAGTATTTTTGTATTTCACTAGCAGTGTTTATATCTGCGTCCGCATCAACTATTTCATCCAGTGTATACTCTCTCACAGCTCTATCATTTTTACCTTGAACTGTTAATTTTACAGAAACTGCAGTTGTAGAACCATCTGTTACAGCGTATAATAATGGATATGTAGTTCCTCCTGCTTCTATATTACTAATAGCACGATTATTTATACCTCCAAGTATACGTTTTCTATCTGTTTTTAAAACACAAACTGGTGGAGTATTAGAAGGGCAAAAATGCGGTATCTTATCTGCACCTGCCTTTTCAAATGACAATACAGATGCCCCATTTTGGTCATTACCCAAACTAGCACTAAAAGTTTCTAAAGCTTTTGTAGATGCGTGTGCTATATTTTCAGCTGCATCATTAGTATACCATTTGGATAAATATCCGTCTATATTTTTGACACGAATCATAGGGAAGAATTTCTTTGCTTCTGTACAAGCTTCGGTGTAAATATGTGAAACTACACAATAAAAACGAGGACTATCTAATTTAATTACTTGAAAATTCCTTTTTTCTGGTGAGTTATCTTCACCATCATCCCAATCTATATGGAATTCGGCTACTGGTTCATTAGCGTCAATGCGATAATAATATTTTTCATAAATAAAATAAGGAATATCGTCGTTGTCATCGTGTAAATTTGCTATAGCGCCCGCATTAGAATCAACAGTTTGAGCTGTTATCATACCAGTTGTACCACCGGCAATTGCGTTTGCTTCTGTATTATAAACTCTTATTACTTGTGTCATATTTCCTCATGAATTATCTAATCTGAAAGCGGCTTTTTTGAATGATATGGCAGAACTACTAGCTACTTCATCAGTAGTCGTGCCTCTTATATTGTGGTAATCTTTAATAAATAGTTTAGAAGAATAAGATTTAGAACCAGTTTTGGATGACGTTTCAGACAACTCTTTGAGTGGTTTAGTAAAAGTGTATGATTTATCATTAGGATTAATACAATATAAACACCTGTTATAAAATAGTACTTCTTCCATCCTACCTGAAAATTCTTGACTTCCAGAATCACTAGTATTACCTAAAAATATTTTACTATTGTTACTATTTATATCTGCTTTAAATAACCACGATGTTTGACTAACACCTGTAGCATCTGCAGTTATACATTCACCAGTCTGGTCTTCTAATTTACCATTTACAAATAATTTAACATTACCGCTGGTCAAATTTGAATCAAATGTAATAAATATATTAGTAGGAGTTTCCCCATCACATACTACCTGAGATGAAGAATAAAGATTTATTGCACTATTTGCGTCCCAGTACATTTGCACAAAAATAGTTCTATTAGTTAATAGTTTAACAAATATTCTTTGACTGCTGCCTATCAAACAATTATTCTGTGATAAGGTACCATCTACATCAGCATCTGGGATTATATGCATATTAATTGACATTTCATCCGTTACCGTATATCCAGTGCTACCTAATGGGTCGGCTGAACCTGTACCTATATCTATAGAAGGAGTGCCGTGTGTGTCAAACCTTAAACAATTGCCTGCTAACCCTTCTATATCATAGAATGGACCTTTATCAGAACCACTATCGACCGCAGTAGTCATATTTTGTATGTTATCTATAGGTGCTGTAGCTTTAAGGCCGTCAGTTACCAATACTCCACCAGAAGTATGTGTTTCGTTCATAGGATAATGTAAAACAGCGCCAGAATATTGCGTATTAACTTCATCAGGGCTAACCATAATAAACCCATACCATAAATCAGTATCTGCACAATCCCATGTGTAATCTATATTAAATGCATTATCATCATTCGGTTTTGCATTAAAATTATTGATAAGAGGTAATTTATCTTCATATTCAGCCATTAAATATGTAGGATTAGTTCCTACTTCTGTGTCAATATTAATCTTAAAATCATCCATAGGAGTTTGAGTAGTTAACAAAATAGGTATAGTATCAGAACCTTTATGATTGTCAACAACCACTAAATTAGCTAAATCTATAAATTGATAAGTTGACGTGACTTCTGCTATATTCATCGCCAATGAACCGCAATGTCCACCCGTTTGCAGTTCCTCATCAAAAGCTCCAAAACCATAGTCTTTCAAAGATGCGACACCATTATTTGTATTGTCATACGTCTGTAAATGCCATTTATTGGGATAATCACCTGCATCAGAAAATAATGTTTCGTTATATGTAACTCCATAAGTACCCTTTTCAAACAATTGAACAGCGTTTTTATAGCTTCGAGCTGGTAAAAATTTAGTATTAGCACTAACATCTTGCCAACCATGCACACCACCTATATTTAATATTTCTACTATTAGCCAATATCTACATGGTGATATTAAATAATCAGTTCTATTGGCGGCTTTGCCCGGAAATAATCCATGGTCTCGGTCAAAGGTGATAACTCCATCGGTTGATATAGTTTTTACTTTAACCTTAATATATTCATTATTACTTACGTTTGTACCTGAAGGTGCTGAATGAGAATCATCATATTTATATATTATATATTCTTCAGATTTTTTATTTCTGAAAATTGAAGGGTCATCTACTAGTATTGAATTTGTATTATAAACTCGTAATATACGACTAGAAGCGAATATACATTCCCGTTTTTCGGGCATGGCTACTATGTATACATCAGCAGCATCAGCATGTTCCGCAGCAGTTGTACCGTGTCGAGCTCTTCGAACCGTTAAAGTAGCTTTTGTGAATGCGCCATCACCATCGTCATCTGCAATAGCATCTATCAAAATAATTTCACTACCTATCATAATATAATCCTTTACTGATAAAGCACTACCATTAGTAACTTTAACTTCAGTGTGTTCCGCTTCCATAACTGCATTACCGGCATTATCAAGAACTGTAATAGAAGCGCTCTTTCTATACCCAAATCTAAATTTCATAAGACCCTTTTGTGAAAAATAATCAACATTACCGACTCCGTCGTTGCCACTACCGTTAGCTTCGACACTAAATTCATTAGCAGCAGTATCTAAATCTCCAGTAACCAAACCTCTTAAAGCAGTAGTAGGATTGGTGTTATTATTTGAAAATACTGGAGATAAAGCACTACCTGTATCTGGCACGCTGCCAGCAGTAGAATTAGCTGCATTTTGTCTTCCGTATTTCTCAATAGAAGATGAATAACCTACTCTTATGTTAGATATATCACTATTATCATTAGTTACTATATTATCACTTAATGACACTTTTTGACTTTGATAACCGTTCATGTGTATAAATTTAACTGCATCAAAGGTTAATGTTTGGTTATTGTTTGTAGCTGTTGCAGCAATACTCATTACGAAATGAGTAGAGTCTGTAATAGAAACTATAAAAGCACCAGCTGCTATACCTGTTCCGCTAACTTGTAAACCTGCTACAATTCTTGAATCAGCGTCATGTGTAACAGTAGTAGTATTGCTACTATGGTTAGTATCACAAGTAGCATTAGTAAAAGAACCTAAACCTTGTGGTCCAGTTATATCTGTCAAATCCTCAAAACCAAAACATAAGTAACTAGGTTGGTTAGTCAAATTAGTTTTAACATTTGTAACGTTAGCAGAGTCCTTTTGCCACGCTGTATTAGGCATTTTTACAGCCGCAGGTATTTCTAACCTACCTATTGTAGATGAACCAGAAGGTGTAGCATTAGTCTTAATCGTACTAAAGTGTTTAATACGAATTTCATCAATATAAAAGGAATTTTTACAATCGAAATTATCTTGAGTTATTTGACCATCCGTCTGTTGAGTTCCCGGAGTATAATATACATAGTCCCCTTCACTCCAACTTCCTGTTGTTATTGTTAATGTACCTGCTGCAGATGCTGAACTCATAGCATTTAAATTTTCAGTTATAGTTTCAGGGTCACTAGGGCTAGAACCGTCGGATGTTGCTAGTGTTATATCATCTCCCCTATCTAATAGTAAATAAGAAGCAAATCTGTCACCAGAAGCATTTGCAATCTGGTCGTTAGCATTGGTGCTTTCGTGAACACCGTATACTGCTAAAGTAGTGTCCGAAGAACCACTATTAGCCGCTCTTAGTCCAGTTTCGTACATTTCAGCACTTGTATTATATTTTCCTTTAACAGCTTGATAATTTTGATTCCATACTGTCATGTATTTAGGAAAATTGTCATTATTATTAGCCCAAACACCAGCACCAGAATCTGTTATATTTTTTAAATTAGTTAGTTTTTGTGTAGAAGAAGGAGTATTTTCAGTTAAAATATCACCCTGTTCTGGGTCATAAGCACACCAAACTGCTCCTTGGTCGTCCGGATGTAATTGGACTGCTAAAGTAAACCATGTATTCATCAATGATTCACTATCAAAAGAAGTCGTTGGTGCAGCAGCAAAACATACTTCACCTCTACTATTATCTAAAATAAATGTACTATCAGAATATACGCTACCAGATTTACCAGCATTACCTAAATTATAATAGCCTATTTGACCATCATGTTTAACAAATGATATACCAAAAAAACTCTTAGCACTTGTACCAAGACCTGTGCCCGAACCAGTACCGGGGTCGCTTGCATTAGGAGCATGTCTTTTAAGATAAGTATATAAATTATCAGTGCTTCTTGCAGGTTCTTCTCCAAAAGTTATAGATATAGAACGTGTCAATCTATAATCATGTGCAGGTTCAGCATAACTAGCATTTTGGTCCCTTACTAGCATAGGAGCTAACTCTTCTATATTAAAATCAAGTTCAACTACTGGTGTAACAGGTTGCATTCCAACTCCAGCTGGGTCTGGATTAATAGTATAAAGATGCACTGGTTTAGGTAATACAGTTGAAACTAAAGATACTTGTTGATTTTCACTACCATCTTGAAGTGTAGTACCTCCAGATTCGAACCTTTTTCCATAATATACCTGAGCAGTAGTATTAAATCTATGAGGATATAAAGACTCAAAATGTAAAGAATTATTACCCTTCAAAGTATTGTCACTTTTAGCAATATAAGAATATGCCACTTCTACCGATTCACCATCAGAATTAACTTCTGAAAATGATTCGTCTTCTTTAATAATTGTAAAAATGGTATTATTTGTAGTGATTTTATCACGGGTTATATCCATGAGGCTGGTAAGCTCTGACTCCCTTGGAACAAAATATTTAAGATGAGGAAATATACCACCACTATTTACCTCTATTCCCAATATTTGTGAAACACCTGAATATTTTTCACAATATTCATAACCGTCTTGAGCTGTCCATTTCTTTTTACTGGTCATAAATACTTCTTTTTTATTTTCAGCTAAAATATAAATTTCACCTAATATAGGATGAGTTTGGCCAAACATAGCAAAATGGTCATCTTCAGTATAAGGCACTAAAAGCAATTTTTCTCCGCCATAATCATTACCTAAATCGTAACCCGCTTGTTTTTCTAAATAGAAAAAGCCCATCGGGTCTCCATTTTTTGCACTAGGGAAACTATATCCTAGAGCTATCGAATGTCCCTCTACAGTTGCTCCTGTAAAATCTTCATGAATATAAGGATAATCATCACTATGAAATGCACTAATTTGTACTATATCTTTGTTAGCAACTAAACTACCTACAGCTGACGCTTTACCACCTTCATTATTACCTATTTGATTAAGTAATTTATATGTTTTAAGCACTGAAGCTTGATTAGTACCACCTGAAACAGAATTTATATATAACCCTATTTTTGCTCCTACTAGCTCAGCAGAACCATATGATGGTGTAGCTGGGAGTTTGTAATCAGATATAAAAAGTTTTGCGTCTGTCACATCACCAACAGTACCAGATTGAATATCCGCTGTAGATACATTATTATCATATAAATCAGGATATGTAGCACTTACGGATGATGTAAAGTCTGGTGTGGGTCCCTTTTTAAAATATCTTGCTGCCATTATAGTCCTCCTATTTCGTTTTGTTTTCGTAACGCTTCTGGTAATGCAACAGCTATACGCTCTGCAAAGTCATCAGCATCATTAGTTATAATGTCGCCGCCTATATTTAAAGTTATGCCTCCTCCACCCAACATATTTTGAGTTTTAGAAGTAATTGTCTCACCGGGTTCTACCATAACTGGGAAATGTCTTCCACCAAGACCACCTGTATCATACATTCTCATACCTGTATCTGCCATCTGTAATTTTGGAACCACTAAATCTGGAGGCGTCATTACTTTCTTCATACCGTGTCCTAAACCTGCAGTCAAAGCACCACCTGCAAGGGTTGCTGCTGCCAAACCTGCTGGTCCAGCGATTGCCGATACCCCCGCAGCCTTCGCTATTGCATAAGCAGCGTACGCTCCTGCTGCAAATAAAATTGCAGTTCCTAATTTACGCATAGATTCTTCTTCTGAATTTAATAACATAAGGCCCGCTATAAGTCCTATATTCAAAGCCATTTGAGCTCCTATCAAAGCCATTCCCATTTTTGTTGTAAATGCAGTTGCCTCTGCCATACCTAACATAGCTAAAGTATTAGCTAAAGTATGAAGTTCTGTAAAAGGTAATATAGCATTCATAGCTTTAAACATCATAACCGCTTGTAGACCTCCCGGTCCTAATATATTTATAGCTTTAACTAATAAACGTAATGGAACCATAAGTGCAGTAAAAATACCTGTTAAACCACTACCTTCTTTTGACATATTAGCGAACATTACCAATAAATCTTTCATTAATGAAGACAATTCCTGCAATACTGCTATAACGGTGTCTCTTATTTGTGCACCCATCTCAGATAATACTTTAGTACCGTCTGGTGCAGTTTTCAAAAAGAATGCCTCAAAGTCTTCTACCATAGCATGTAACATTACAGCAAATGTATTCATTTTACCATTAGCTTTACCAACCTCATCGGAAAGCAAAAATGGAGCCATAAGTGCGTTTTTAACCACTTGTATTTGATTAGATAAAGATTGTTGCTGTATATCTGCCATTCTTGTAGCAGAACCGGCTGAATTAGCTAAATCATCTACTGCAGCTTGAAACTCATCTGCATTTTGAACTAAATGTACAAACGCAGTAGCACCACGAACATTTAAATCTTCTAACAAAGTAGTTAGTAATTCAGTATCATTAGACATATGGCTAAATTGTGTTTGGAAATTTTTAGCTATTTCTGTTAACATTAAAAAATTACCATTAGCATCAGTTACCTTTACACCTAATTTAGCAAAAGCCGCTGTATTGTCTTCAGCATGTTGTGCAAATTCAGACAATGCCTGTCTTAAACCACGACCTGCAATACCAGCTTCTAAAGCACGGTTGGTTAATATTTGTAAAGAACCTAATAATTGGTCAATGTTTTGACCTGTTGTAATAAAGAAAGGCATAGCGAACTTGACAGCACTTGCTAAATCTTGATATTCAATCAAAGACATGTTGATAGCGTGTGCAAATTTATCAGTAAGTTCGGCAGATTTATCCATATCTAAACCAAAACCAAAGATAGTCTGCGTGGTTAATTTAGCAATAGTATCGTGGTCACCTTGTACAGCCATAGATAACTTAAGTGTATTAGCAAGCACTTCTTGCGAATCAGCAGCAGATAAACCAGCCGATGCAAGTGTGTATAATCCTTCCGATGCCGTTCCTAATGATATACCATATTCTGTACCAAAGTTTACAATTTCGTCAGACAAACTAAATAATATATCATCTGTAGTTTGAAAAATAGATTGAGCGTTCATCAATTCTTTTTCGAATTCTTTAAATGTGTCAGTTACAGCCATCAATCTGAATCCAAAAGTCATAAGAGCTATACCACTAGCCATAAGTGCACCCATAAAGGCACCTTGCAATTGCATAGTTAAACGAGATATAGAACCATTAATCTTAGCTAATATAGCCATTTGTTCTCTAAATTTAGCATTGTTAGCAGCTATACCTCTATTCATACTCATTTGAGACTGTCTCATCAATCCATTATTCTGCCTGATAACAGTGCCACGCATTCTTTCTTCTTGAGTTATTAATTCATGAGAATCTTCCATTTGTTTTAATATAAATAAAGAAGCCTTTTGTTCAGCACTACCCTTCTTCATTTCCGCTACTTGCCTTTTCATTAAAACTATACCCTGTTTACGCATGGCATGTTCGTTTTGAGTAAATGTACCTAGACTAAAAGCTCCACCTTTAGCTTGTATTCCTAATTTTTTAGCAGAAGCAGCATACTTTTCATTAGCCATTCTCATAGAATCTATGGTAGCTTTATATTCTGACTTCTGTCGCCTAAATTCATTATATTGAGCCTTAGTTCCACCCTTCTTATACTTACCGGGGTCTAAAGCCGTCATAGCTGCTGCAGCATTGGCTGAAACTTGTTTAGTTATTTTCTTACTCTGTTCTTTTAATTTTGCATCAGCAGCTGCATTTTGCGCTTCTAATTGTTTAATATATCTTGAATGGTCTTGAGCTAACTGTCTATTAGACTTTTTAGTGCTTTCCATCGCGCCTTTTTCCAATTTAGAAAGCCGACCCATATAATCAGTCTGCATTTTATTGGCGCTTGAATGGTCGAACATCATTCTCATGTTCGCCCTAACGGTTATTGCACTCATTACCATGTTTTTTATCCTAATAAACTTCTAAGTGAAGTTTGTTGTTTTTTAGGTTTTTGCAAACCTACTTGCACTTCATATTTTTCTTTCAATTGGAGACTTTTAGCATGTCTACTTCTGACTTCAGGTTTATCTTTAGCCATATGACTAATATCTTTACTACTATATCCATCATAAGCATGTATAGTTTCAAATATATTCATAGCACGAAGTAAACCTTCCAATTCATATCTTGGTGTAGATTTAATCTCTTCCCAAGACATGCCTAATTCTTTCATCAACGGTATGTATAACATAACCGTCATTGGAGAATCACCGAATGCTATTGCTCGTTTGGGTCAGATATTCCTAATACTTTATTACTTACTAAGAATTTCAAAGTAGTTGGTAATTTTTCAAAAACCGATACAGGTAAAACAGACTCGTCTGGTTTCTTTTCCTGTCCTTTTATCATCATAGCCGCTACTCTTTCCCTTGCAAGCTCTAAGTATGCCTGATTTCTTTCTTCTTCAGAAAGGTTTTCATCTACTGCCAATGCTTTTGGCTCTTCACTTTCTGTCAATTCACACCAAGATATTTTAATAACTTTTTCTTGGTATTCTATTTCTGTTTCTTGTACTGTGTCAGTTAAAGATTCTAATTCCTCAACTGTCCAATATTGTTTTTCTTCTGTCATTTTTTTTCTTCCT
>TARA_R110002020_G_scaffold470314_2_pt1 | contig 12420 bp, 20 predicted proteins | sample TARA_R110002020 | Tara Oceans TARA_R110002020 (sample SAMEA4396489) | marine metagenome | biome: Westerlies Biome; feature: [MES] marine water layer (ENVO:01000295) within the mesopelagic zone...; material: water (ENVO:00002006), including particulate matter (ENVO:01000060) such...
CAAGCTGGACACCGAAGTACCTAGTGACGAATTATACAAAGATTATTTGTATCACTCCGGCATCAATATGCCTTACATCTACCATTGCAGAGAGATGTGGCATTCAATTAAACATTTACGACATGACACGATCATTGATATTGGAGGAAATGACGGTACATTGTTGGCTGCTTTCCAATCTCAAAGCAAAAAAGATTTAAATTTATACAACGTTGATGCCAGTAAATCTTTCAAAAAAGAAAATAAAAAGAAAGGAATTAAATATGTCAACGATTATTTTAATAAAGATACCAAAGTACCTAAAGCAGATCTTATTACTTCAACAAATGTTTTTCAGCACACACCAGATGCTGAACGTTTTGTAGAAGGCATTGCAGCAAAACTAGATGGTACTTGGATCTTAGAGTTTCCTTATACATTACGAACAATTCAAACGTTGCAGTTTGATCAGTTCTATCACGAACATTATTACTATTGGATGATCAAACCACTTAAAAAATTATTATCTAAATACGGTCTCAATATCTACCATGCAGAAGAAGTAGCTATTCATGGGGGATCAATGCGTTTATGGATTACTAATAAAGATTTTTATGCCAACACAGAAGCAGCAGAAAAATTTATTGCACAAGAAGAAGCGTACGATTACAGGAGTTTTTATAGTCAGTGTTATAAAAAAATTGTTGAAGACTCAGTATTTTTAAACAAGCTAGAAGGTAAAACAGTTTTCTTTGGAGCAGCAGCAAAAGGTTGTGTATACCTTAATGCACTTCAAATGAATTCAGAGAAAGGACAATATGTTGTAGATGACACACCAAGTAAACAAGGATTGTTTGTACCTGGAACAGGAATGAAAATTCAAAGCCGTCAATTTATGTTGGATGACGAACCAGATAATGTTGTGATTTTGGCACACAATTTTGCTGGTTATATTACAACAAAGTTACGTCATGATGAGTACAAAGGAAAGATTATTACGATGATGCCAGATATTTATATAGACGAAGCACAGGATCATCAATGAAATATGCAGTCTTTTACCACGTCTTCCCAGGAGATAACTGGGAAGATATGTATCTTGAACAACTAGGCGCACTCTTAGCAAGTAAACTGTATGAACAACTGGATCATTTGTACATTGGGTTTAACGGCAGCCTTGACTTATTGTCTATTCCAAATAAAGCTATTGCGAGCGAGAATAAGAATAAACAGGAGGAAACAGATACGTTAAAAGCTTTACATACTTGGTGTAAAGACAACCCTGATGCAGCAGTGCTTTACATGCACACTAAAGGTGTGTCGAGACGTACGCAATATACAGATGACTGGCGTCATCTAATGGAGTTTTTCTGTATTCATCAATGGGAAAAATGTATTAATCATTTAGTACTTGGTGCAGATGAAACAACACCACCATCTGATCTTGTTGGTGTGAACTGGCAAGAACAAACATCAATGGGATATCATCCCCACTTTTCAGGCGGTTTTTGGTGGGCTAACTCTAGTTATGTAGCAGAACTTTCAGGTGAATACTTAAATCATCCCAACCGATATTGGCGTGAGTTTTGGATTGGTACAGGACAACCAGTAGTAACTAACTTTTGGGAAAGTAATTTAAATCGTACAGATAAAGCTATGCATTACACGCAACCCTATGCTAGAAGTTTATATAGTACTAGGTATTTAAACGAACAACTAATGAAAACACAAGATGAATGGCAAGAGCCCAATAAAGAACTAGCTTCGTTGCTAGAAAATTTAAATATCAATGGTTTTGAATCCCCTGGTGGGACAGATAAAAATACAATTCATAATTACACAGGGATTTATGCCACGTTATTAGAAAAATATCGTGATGCTCAAGGGACATTACTAGAGATTGGAGTACAACATGGTGGATCTTCTTTGCTTTGGCATGAATACTTACCATGTTTTAGATTATTTCTTTCTGATATTCAAGACATTGTCCCTGATTTGATTTGGGATCAAATGGATCCTGATCGTTATGATTTCTATCAAGGAGATGCTTATAACGGAGGAAGCATTGGTTTGTTCTGCAAGGAATGTGCTGAAGGTTTTGATGTAATTATTGATGATGGACCTCACACATTGCAATCACAGGTGTTTGCTGTTGAGTATTACTACCCAATGGTAAAGATGGGAGGTGTTTTAATTATTGAAGATGTACAAAATATAAATTATTTAGAAACATTAACAGCAGCACTACCTAAAGAAGATCAAAAGAATGTGCAAATTTTTGATAATCGTTCGAGTCGTGGTCGATACGATGACCTTGTTTGGGCTATTATCAAAAAGTAGGTTAGTCGAACCTACATTACATACTGTTTACAAGTGTTCTTGAACGGGACGGTTGAGGAATTATTAGGAGGCCAATTGGTCTCCTTTTTTGTTAGTATTTAGAAAAATAAATAGTATTAGTGGCTAGCCGTAAACATAACCTTAAATATAGGTATGGCATTACAGAAGAAGACTATAACAAGATGGCAAAAAAACAAAAGTATTGTTGTCCAATCTGTGATAGCAAACCAATTAAACCTTTATATGTAGACCACTGTCACGATACAAATAAAATACGTGGCTTGTTATGTCATAAATGTAATGTTGCTTTAGGCCACATGAATGATGACCCAAAGCAATTACTAAAAGCAGTTGAATATATTACCAAATACCAGGAATAATTTGTCCTGTTAATGCATAAGCACCAATAGCAGCAACAATTCCTAGCATGGCAAGCCTGCCATTTAAAACTTCTCCTTCTTGTGTTTTACATTCATTCTTTTCGCAAGACATAATTAATACTTAATTAATGTTTTATTTTAAACGTTGTTTTTAATTTTTACGCAAAGTAGCTTTAATCATCCAAGAAGATTTAAAAGCTTCTTCAATTAATTCTCCGCAATAATTTTCGATGTCATAAGCTTCTTGTTTAGCCGCTAGTTTAGCTGTTTTTTTACAGCACATACCAAATTCTTCAAGGTTTTTATAATAGTTATGGAGCATTGAATTACCACTATACGAATCAACATGATCAAATTTTTTAGTAGCACCAAGCAAGCCCTTGCTACACATTGGCATCATAAAGTCAAGAGAGCGCACCAGTTCTCCGAGTCGATCCAGTTGTTCCTGGTGTTTTTCATATTGTTTCTTGGTGAACTTATGCACACCAAAAAAATTAGATTCTTCATAATTGAAATGAATCAAATGAGATTGCAACATCAATTGAGTCGCTTGACAAGCCAAGCCAATCAATTCATTGGCCAATCGACTTACGGGTTCACGCTTACTCTTGGGTTGTGGATCGTTAGTTACTGGATCTTCTTGCCGCTCAGGAACCTGATTAGGTTGTTCCAAAGAGATTCCACTATACATAGCCCAGTTAGTTTATTATTAGTTTCTATTCTACTAAAATAGATATGGAAGAACTAATTGAATTGCTAATCAACAATGAAGATGATTATTTCACATTGCCGCAATATGGTCTAGTACCTGATTGGTACAAAAGGTATTGGCAATTACACAAAGCTGTAGCCGAATATACTGGATATACAGATTACTTTATACCAAAAAACAGCGAAGAAAATGAATCCATTAAAACAACATAAAAAATTACAAGCACTTAATGTAAAAGCTGAGCAATGTTTGTCACGCGAAGAAGCACAAAAACTTATTCGTAAAGCAGACAAAGCTCATTGTAAACTTGCTTTTGCTTCTTACTATGGATCAGCACACAAAATCTAATTGGGAAAAAATTAAGACCCACCTCGAAGAAGTGGGTCAAACAGATAACATGTTTTACAGACGAGCAGTAGCAATTACGGCTAACCAGAATGATCCTCTAGACACGCACCCGTCATTAACCATTGAAGTTCCTGAAGAGCTTTAAGTTCTGAGTTATGCCAGGCAAGTTGCTTGTTGATTGCTTCATTTAAAGCATCATATATTTCTTGCCCTGTGAATAATTCAGTAGCACCACAAATGATGTCTTCAAATTCATTTACAAGATCATTGTCAATCATGGAGAGTAGGAACAAATTCGTGTGTTGTTTTTTGTTCTTCTAATTCTATAAATTGTTTAATTGCTTTCTGCCTATCAAAAAACATTTGACGACAAGCGGGTCCTGCTTCATTAAGACAAAACTCTTGCCATAGACCAGTAAACAAACCGTTGGTGCGACCAGAACATTGATACATATGTTGCATGAACTCAACACGTTGTTGTTGTTCTTGAACATCCCAGTCTTTCAAATAGTCTGTGTTCATTCTTTTTGGTTAACTTCAACAGATTTTACATCAGTAAACAAGCCTTGCACAGTGCCGTTGCGCATTTCCCATAAAGAATCAATTAAATCATCATGAACAATTTCAGCAAATTCCTTAGGCGTACGTCCTTGGAATGGATCATATTCAATTTCAAGTTCAACTAAGAATTTGATTTGAGCAAGAGGCTTGGTCACTAGAACCTTGGAAACTTTTAAAAGTATAACCTTTAATTTTTGTCTAACAAACCTTCAAGACTATTAATTTTTGCGTTCTGATAATGTCCTAAACGTTGTTGAATAATGTTGACGTAATTGATAGCAGCATCTACAATCTGTTCTGCTTCAAGACCAGTTGAGACATGCTCATTAGCAAGCAGGCCAGCTACTAACGTAGTGACCTGCCATTCAAGTTTGTTACCAATTAAAGCAGGAAGAGGAGTGCCACCTTTCGTAAAATGATCGAGGATATAGTAAATATGTTCCTCGTAATTTTTTGAATTCATGTCACTCTTTTTCCACTATCCTACCGCAAGCTGCAGGTAATACCAATAAGCATTAGCTGCATTGTTATGATAGCGTTTAGCTTTCATTAGTTTAAGCTTGCGTTCTTTACACTCATCAAGTTTGTTCTCATTGTAAGGAACATCTTGATTACTTTCTAATTCAATCTCTTGATCAACAATGGCTAACTGAAGATTAATATCTTCAACAGCTTGACGTGAGCATTGCATATGCAGCTCAGCATCTTTAATGTTTTTAGGAACGTCAAGATTGTTATAGAAGTTTGGTTGTAAATTAGGATGGGGTTCAATCCAAGAGGAATCTAGATTTGATTGCATAGTTGGGTACAATTTTGATTCCCGAGGGAAGTAGTTCACCTTTTTCGTGGGCAATGGAGATGGCATCAGGATTAGGTATGGTTTCTGATTTGACCTTTTCATCTGTGCACAAAATCTTTTTATTGAGATCAGTGCACTCTGTAGAGGTGGTGGTCTTTTTAACCATAGCGTATTTTAAACGTTCGGCATCAGTCCATTCGTCAGGAGAACTAGAAATTTCTAGCTTGTTTTTAATAGGTGAAATAGTAAATTCATAATCTTTACCAGTTATTTTATTTTCTTTTGCATGACCTCGACGACGTAACTCCATAAGCATTGAACGCATAGAATTTATTTGCGCTTGATGATGTTTAATTGCATCAACAATTTCTTCTTTGATTTGTTTACCTCGTTCTACTGCTGCTTCATTCTTTTTTATTTGATAGTAAACACCATCAATTTTTCTAGAACGAAGTTTAGAACAAGTTTCTAGTTCAGCAAGAACAAGTTCTTTTGAGTTTGCATCAACTAAATCAAGACTGCTATTTAATGCAGCATGATGTTGATACAGCTCAAATGTATTGAGTGTACTTAGTTTTGTTGATGTGATTTGATTCATGAGAAAAAAGAAGTAGCGTAGTTAATAGCAAAAGCACAGACTGCACCCATAGCTGCATAAGCAACTTCACGGATTAGATCTGAAGCAACACCGAGGATAAAACCAAACATTGAATAAGATAAAAGTAGAAATAAACGCTAGGACTTACGCAAAGCTGCCTAGTTTTTCTTGTTAAAGAAAGGTTTGAGTTGAGTTAAAGCTGGAGCAGGAAAAGGAACAAACTCATTTTCTAACATGGCATCAAATAAATCCCAAGCATCATGTTGGCTATAACGCACATCCTTTTTATAGATACGCCACTTGTTAATAGGAGCCATTTTACCTGATGCTGTATACAAAATTTGTAATTGACCAAGTTGTTCCCCTGGTGCAGGAGGCGCATAAGACCAAGCTGTAGCTTTCTCAATCATCCCAGGGTTAGATTCTATTAAAGCTGAGCGTTTAGAAAGGAACTCCCGATAACGATTAATCCAAGCAAGATGTTTACATGTAGGTTCATAACCTGGTATCTCCTCTTGTATTTCATTTAACACTTCTTTTTGCTGGAGAAAAGAACCACAAGAACAGTAAGGAGATAAGTCAGGTTCTTGTGCAATCTCATCTGAATCATCAATAGATAAAGGAGGAGCAGGTAAAAGCACACCATCAGGTGCAATTAAATAACCAAAACCATAGTCAGGATTATTTAAGAAAGCTTTCATACCTTCTTCATTTTCTATTAGCTGAAGTTTGTCTCCCCATTTCTGTTGCATAATTGCTTGGGGTAAACGATATGAACCTTGAAATTGGTAGTTCCAACCTTTATATAAGACATAACAATTGTTACGCCAGAAGCTAGGACCTTTTAAATCAGGACCAAGGTATGCAAAGAAATCAGGACAACGAGAACGAAAGTCTTTAAATGCATCTTTAATAACACGTTTATCAAATAATTTTTCTACTCCATCGTTGTAAACAACAACAAGGTCATTGTTATTCAAATACATTCCTGATATATCTGTATCATCAAAGTCTGCAAATGCTCTACGTATATTTGAACGAGAATATATAATGCGTTGACCTGAATTTAACTGTTCAATTGTTGTAGTCATGGTTAGAATAAAGAATAAAATTGAATGAAATGCTGAGTTTTGAATCGAGTCCAGAAGAAGAATTCTGGAAAGTCAAGATGGAACGTGCCATCGAAGACTGTAACTCAGTGTATGAATTAAAACAGATCGCAACTATGCTTGTTAAGCTAGCTGCGACCCGTCAATGCGTGATTAAAGGTCTAGTAAGAGATTCACTAGACCGTATGGAATCAGAACTTAGAGTCAGCTCCGAATGAATCACGAGCAGATGCAAGCATCTTGTTGGGCATAGAACTTTCTAACAAGTTGCTAGAAGACTCTTTAAGCATAGGAGGCATGATTCCCATAGGTGTGATTTGTACACCATCTGCAATGTTGATGAAACCATTGCCGTCTGTGTAACGACTCATCATGCCAATTGCATATTCATCTTGACGTTCTTCAGACGTGATTGTCTTAAGGTTGTCAGGAATGATGTGAGTATTCAAAGAAACTAAAGCAGCTTCTTGTCCTTGGTCATAAAAAGGATGTTCGTAATCAAAAGCTGTTACTGCTGTTGATTGATTGTTTCCTTGGCCTACATCTTTTAGTTCAAGATAAGGTTGGAAAATGTACTGTGCATAAGCATCATAGTTAGCAGGACGCTTAGGAGTTTTAGTAGCAGCTGCTAAAGCAGAACCTACATCATCTCTAAATGCTTTCAGTTGATCTCTAAAAGAAGCACCAACAGCGCCTTTAATACTAAGAATCAAAGGAAGTTCATGACACCGTTGGCCATAACCACTCATGAAATAAACATAGTACCAAGTACGAATTGTGTGATCTTTTTTATTTTCGTTATACATATCCCACAGCATATTAATTTTGCCTGGATCAGACAAATTATCTGCAGGATTAAACGAGCCAATGATTACTGACTTATTAGATCCTGTTTTTTCATCTACAATATTCTTCTCAAGTAAACCAGCAGTTTCAAAAACAATCTGGAACCGTGGTTTAGTAAAAAGAATACCTGCATTTGGTTCATCATTACCACCAAACTTTTGTTTATAAGGTTGGATAAATGAGGCAGGTTCAAGATCAGAAGCAGATGCTTTCCAAGCACATTTAATTAGATCTTCTTGTTTGATAAACAAACCACCAGTATCACGTGAGTGAGCACGATCATTTGGTTTGTTAAGAGCAATAATTTGCCCAGGAGATGGAGCAGCTCCTATAAACTCAGGTTGTGTGAGATGTAAAAAGGAATCAAGTGAACGTTGTTCTGGAGCTTTTTGAACAATGATCGATGATGTTTCTGGAAATAAACTGAGCGCTGTAGACTTGGCTGCTGTTTTTGTTGGAGTCATGTCCGTCGGACTAGTGTGAATACCTAGGTCTTACGTCGTTAACGACTGCCTAGATGGTGGTAGCTTAGCTCAAAAGGGTTCCTTTGAACTGGTTGAATCATTAACAGGTAGTGAAGGTAAACCATTAGTAGATTCACCCCAAGGCTCAGCAATAGCCATTGGTTTTACAGGTTCAGAAACAGAAGTTTCTACCGGTTCTGATTCAGCAGTACGTCCACCCCAAAGTGGCTTAGGTTCTGAATCACTATTAATTGTTGTAGTAGATTCAATTGAACCTGGAACAAAATTAGTTTTAGGAGCTAATGTCATTTGTTTCATTTGAATTTTAGTGTTATATCGTTGTTGTTTTTTCTCGTGATCAAACCAACTATCAGTAATTAACTGACCTTGAATAGTAATACCAGTTCCTTTTTTGCAAAAATTAATTAAAAGTTCAGCAGGTCTAAATGCATCGTTGACTTTATTCATAGAAGTAAAGTTAAAAAGATCAGCAGATGCTTTTGCTTTACTAACTGTCATGCTCATATTGGCAATCATCAAACCACTTTCTGTAGTTTTAAATGTCCTTGGATTAGTTTGATCAGGTTCTTTTGCAATACGACCTGTCAAAATAACTGAGTTATAAATAGGAAAAGAGTCATCAACAATTGCAGGAATACCACCATGAATAGAGTGTTCACGTGCGTCTAAATCATGATGCAATTTGGCACCACAAATAAACAAACAAGTACCTGCTTGGATCAATGAACGCCAACGTTCTTGATCTTGAAAAATGTGATAGTACAACTCTGTCGGTGCTTTGTTAGCACTAATAGGTGGTAGCTGTACTTTTACTTTGAGTGCTGTCCTAGAAGAATTCACTTCTACGTGAATTGTTTTTGGATCTTCTGTAGCTTGGGCACAAACGAATACTTGATTCATGAGTTTAAAGTTGGATCAGAAATCTGGGACTTACATACTAAGAATGCCCAGTAATCAGTGTGTATCGTACCAAGTATATCCAGTTTTGGCATCGCCTTCAATCTTACATTGAAAATCAAATGTTTCACCAGCCATAGGGAAAGCTGATAAGACAAGACGAATGATTTCTTTTTCAAGTCCTGGTCTGCAGCTAAGTTGGATTTCATCATGGATCATTCCATGTTGCTGCCAATCTTGACCGTAAACAAAACAAGCTTTTGTTAAATTCTTATGGATGTTAACTACAACTTGTTTCATTAAAATTGCACCACAAGACTGCAGTAATACATTTAAAGCTTTGAAATCAGATCGACAATACAAAGGTCTTCTATCTAAACCAAGTAGATAACCACGAGCAATTAAATTTTCTGCTAGTTTATTTTTAAGTTGTTGAAGAGCTGGAACTCCTGTCATAAAAGAATTGATAGCAGTTTTACCTAATCTTTTAAGTGCATCGGGATCCTTTTCATTAGGATCCACGATGCTACCTGCTTTAAGGAAACCAGCACCATAAAGAACTGCATAAAGAAGTCGTTTACTTATATCTCTTGTTTTAACACCAAACTTTTCTTGGTTATATGTATGAATATCAACTGAATCATCAGTAACCATTTGTCCATACTCTCCTTCATCCCAGAATGCTAAGTACCCTGCAAGACAACGAAGTTCCAAAGCTTTGGCATCAGAACCAATAAGGATCCAATCATTAGGAGCATGAAATAAAGAACGACATTCTTTTCCATATGGACTATAACCTGCGGGAATTTGTGCGGTGTTTGGATTACGATGGCTACAACGCCCAGTAATACAGCCGTTAGTAATGACGTCACCGTGAATATAACCGTCAGGAGATACAAGTTTGATCCATGCATTGTTTCCATCTTTAATTTGACCCAATCTTTTTTTGAGTAACATATATTCAGCTAAGGGTTTAGCTTCAGGGTATGGAAGTTTTTCTAGAACATCATCATTAAGAACTGGGTTTCCTTTCTCTGTTTTAGTTTCAGGAATCCAATTATATTTTTGTTTTAATCGTTCTACAATTTGTTGACGTGAACCAGGGTTAAAAACTTCAATACGTTTCTTACAAAATGGTTGTCCTTTTATATAGCCACGAGAAACATTGTTTACTTTAGGAGTAAACCATTCTTCATGTTCAATGGGAGGAAATAAATTAATTAATTCTTTTTCTAGTATTTGTTTTTTACATTCAAGTTCATCCACAAAATTAAGAGCTGCATCAATATCAAAAGGAAAACCTGATCTAATCTGTCTCTCAATACAGGATGCAAAAATATGTTCCAGTTGAAGCGAGCTTTCTGCAATGGTTTGTTTTTGGATATGTTCAAAAAGCTTGGTTGTGACATTGACGTCTTGTACACAGTAGGACAACATGTCTTGAGAAAAAGACGAGAAATCTTTAAACTCAATTTTGTAGTCGGATAACCTATGACCCCAAGCTTTGAGTGAAGCTGACCCTTTGAGTCCACCTGGCACACGTGTGTATGAAGCTGTATCCGATTCGAATAACTTTTCTTTCGGCCAGATGAGTCGTGTGCAGATGAGTGTATCAATGACATGTTGTTTGTTTAAAACAAAAGATGGTTTTAATTTTTGTAAGACAGGAATGTCATAGAAAATTATGTTATGACCGATAAGTACATCAGCATCATTGAGAGCATCAATAGCACTGTCAATAGAGTCAGGCCCGTAAATAATAGTTTGTTGTCGCGTGACATCGTAGATAACGATGCAGAAGATTTCATTAACATCATCATAAAGTCCGTTAGTTTCTATATCAAATACGTACCACTTTTCAGCAGAAGAACTTGGCTTCAGGTTGAACAGAAAGGTTTTTTGAAGCGAGTTCTGTGTCATTGTCATTAATCCAGTTAAGTATACTCATAGCACCTGTTTTATTAGGAGAACAGAATGCTTTTGAAACTTGAGAGTCTTTTACAATAGGAATTAATTCGAAACGGTTAGCAGAAGGATTAGGAATAATGGCATGAGGTATGTCTTCTAAATAAGTTGTAATTAAATAGGCCATAAAATAATTGCAGAACACATAAATAATATCTGTTCTGCACAATTATGCAACTTATTATTTGCTATATCCTGTCCAAGAACCCTGACGTTTACGTGCACTTAATGCTTTAGAAGCATCAGAACCTTTACGTTGGACACTATGAACTAATAAAGCAAAAGGTTTGTCACCAAAGCAATGGCTATCATCATGGTCTATTTCTAATCCCATGTCAATGGCTTCTTGTTCTGTATAGACTACATAAGCAATACGTTTAAATACATGTCTGTATTTATTTAATAAAGGGTCGAGATTACCGCCAACTGAAGCAGTGAGAAAGAAGTTAGAAGGAACAGCATCTTGATTGTTGAGCCAGTACTGAAGTTGTTTAGTATATGCATAGAATTTAATTTTAGGATGTTGTCTTGCAACTTCAAGCCATGCTTTGAAATAAATCTCAGACCAAAAATCACCTGACTCATGGATGCGAAACAAATCATATATAAACTTCTTGTTATTATGCTGCCATATTGCATAAGCAATTGTATCTTCTATTGCTCCTTGAGAATCTTTTACATCAGGACTATATAATAATTCTTTAAGGATATCCCAGTTATACCAACGTGCATCACGACAGTTTTTACTACGTGCTTCCGACATAGCAGCAAAGCATCTGTATTCAGGACCAGAAGCATTAGCTGCCATAGGTAAATCTGAAATTGTACCAGTAACTCTGTCTGCAAATGTTTTGCAATGACCAGCATTAGGGCATGTATACCCTGCTGGTAATGAAAAGATAAGGCGTTTACCAAGCTTGGCATTACCTTTGGAAAGTTTTAGTGTGTGCATGAGTTAAGTTAAGTTGAGTTAAGTCTAGGACTTACACCACTAGGGCTGCCCAGGACTATAATAAAAGGACGTTCACCCCATTGGGGCGCAATTCACCAGGTAGGGAACGGGACCTGGGTTTTAGCGGAGGACATCATGTCTACCAAGACACTGACCTATCGAGGTGTTAAGTACGAACGTACTAACCCTTTGCTCATTTGGATGACCAATGAAAAGTTAAAAAAGCAACGTGAAAAATTCGAAGCAAAACTTGATCGGGAACGAATTAAAGGACAAGTTGTTTAAGCCCAAGGCCAGCTTGGTTCTACATCAGCTTGCCATATGTCTGGATCAATAGGACGTTGGCTTACATAAAAATTAAATAGGCGTTTCATTTCTTCTAATGAGATGCCTAATTTTTTTGCCATAACAGCTACATTAGTTTGACCTTTGTAAATAAGATAGAGAGC
>TARA_R110002020_G_scaffold5703_2_pt1 | contig 12418 bp, 6 predicted proteins | sample TARA_R110002020 | Tara Oceans TARA_R110002020 (sample SAMEA4396489) | marine metagenome | biome: Westerlies Biome; feature: [MES] marine water layer (ENVO:01000295) within the mesopelagic zone...; material: water (ENVO:00002006), including particulate matter (ENVO:01000060) such...
ACTGTCTCGGTCGCCATGAAGGCCTTCACGTGTGCGGGCGGCACTTCCGAGACGAGCCGATGAACTGTCTTCGCGGCGCGCGTCGTAATCTGGCCGATCACGTCATCGAGCTGATCGCGCGGCGCAACGATCCCGGTGCGTGAGAGCGCGCGTGTTGCGCCGGCGCGGATGTCGAAGGCGCTGAACCGCCCGCCGCTCGATGTGGACCGTGCGTCCGCATCCACGATCGCCGCAGCTGCGAGCAGGTCCAGATCGAGGGCGTGCAGGTCTGTCGCAGCAACGGCAGCCGGTGCGCGCTCGGTAATTAAGGTTGGATCGATGGCCGCGATCTCGTCACGGACGCGCAACTCCCACGACGTCTCGTCGAGGTCGGCCGGCTTGTTCGGTCGCGCTACCGCCCACGCGCGCCGGTCGATCTGCTGCAGCACCTCAACGCTCGGCGCCGATCCTCCGTGCGCCGCCGACCACTCACCGATCAAACGCGCGCGGTTCGCCTCGATCTGAGCCGACCGGCGCGAGAGGGGGCGAACAGCGCTGGCGAGTTCGGAGATCTCCCCCGCGTCGTCGAGTGTGTACCCGTGGCGCGCGAGCGCTGCGATCCACGCGGGGTCTGTGCGGGCAGCGAGCTCCCCTTCGGCGTTGATGACGGTGTGCAGCTTCATCGCGACGCGCGAGTCGAGGTTCGACCAGTTGCCGTCCGCACCGAGCACCTTGATGTTCAGCCACAGGTGGCGGTGGATGTGCGGGTCGAGCGCCCGAGATCGTCGGTGCTGCAACTCGACGACCTCGATGCGCGTGATCTTCTCGCGGACGAGCCCACCATGTCCGCGCCGCGCGTTGAGCTCGGTTTGCCACGTGAGCAGGATGCGCTCACGCAGCCGGTCTTGCAGCGCTTCGTACTCGGCAGCGAGCTCCGGATGCAGCAGCGTGGCGATGCTGTACGACTTCGGGTGGTTGAGCGTCCCGTCGAGCAACAGGTCGGCGTCAGGACTCGGCCGCTGGTGACCGCGCTCCTCCCCCGTGACGGGGTCGTGCCCGGTGAGCCAGACACGAAGGCCCCCGGCCGTCAGTTGGTCAGTAGTGATGACGCCGTTGTCGACGATGAAGCGAGAGACAGTGGAATCGGATGCTGAGGCATATGCCTCGAGCGCTTTCGCGCCCGTCGGGTGAGGCATGTGTGCGTCACATGTGCCCTCGAGGGCGTACGAGATCGCGTGCCGAACCCCACGGGATTCGACACCTCTTTTCCATCGCTCCAGACCTCCGCGCATGGCGCCAGAGTAGGCCGCTTTTTCGCGCTCATCCAGGGATTTTTCTGCGTTGCAGGTATCTGTAGCAAAGCGGTTTCAAAAGGCGGTGACCACCTCGGGTGCCTGCGTGCATCACCGTTCTTCCGTCGCACTACCCTCGCTGCACAGTGGGGATCTCCCTCGCTACCCGGTGAGTCAGCGCCCGAGGTTATGTGAGGTTAGGTCGACACCTCCAGCCCAATACACTGTGGACGTGGACAAGGCCGAGATCACCTCCTACTCCGTCATCGACCTGCTGTCATGGCAAGAATCCGGGGCGCTGCGCGTCAGCCCGAAGTTTCAGCGTCGAGGTGTGTGGGGCACTGCCGCGAAGGGCCACTTGATTGATTCGATCCTCCTGGGCTACTCGATCCCGCCTATCCACATTCGGCTAGCCGACGACGCTGGGGGTCGAATTGTCCGTGAGGTAATCGATGGTCAGCAGCGTGTGCGAGCAGTGTTCGACTTCATTGCCGGCAAATACCGCATACCACGCTCAGTTTCACGAGAGTGGGGCGGACAAGGCTTCGACGAACTCGACAACGAGTCCCGCGAGTTATTGACGCTATTCTCGTTCGTCGTATATCAGTACAAGCGATTGAACGACGCGGATGTCTTGGACATGTTCTCTCGCCTAAATATGTACTCCGTCAGCCTCAACGCTCAGGAGCTGCGAAACGGAAAGTGGTTTGGAGAGTTCAAAAGGCTGAGCTATGGGCTCGCCACCGAGTCCCTAGAGTTTTGGCGACAGAAGCGGATCATCAGCGAGTCTCAGATAGCACGAATGCGTGAGGCGGAACTGGTAAGTGAGCTGCTAGTACTGCAGCTGGACGGACTGCAGGACAAGAAGAAGTCTCTGGATGTCTTCTACGACCGTCTTGACGAGGAGTGGGACACCGACCCAATTCATTGGCAGGCAGGGCGCGCTGCTGCAGCACGTGAGCAGCCCGCCCTGTATCTGAGCGCTGATGAATCGCGCTCTCGCTATCGTCAGACGATGACCGCAATCGAGGGGGCGGTTGGTGAAGTCCTAGCCGAAGGGCCCCTGCGTCGACCTGCGCTCTTCTATACGCTATTCGGGGCTGTCCATCACGTGCTGTTTGGGTTGCCGCGAGGCGACTCTCTCCCGTTGGGGGGCGTCGGATTTAACGGCAAGATGAGCAAAGCCTTCCAACGCGCCGCGGTAGAGCTGGCCGACGTGTTCGCCAACGATGGCAAGAGTCGAAACGAAAGTCTGTCGCAGTTCTTCGGCGCGTCGACCCAGCAGACGGACAACGTCGAGCCTCGGGAAATCCGGCTAAGGTCACTGCTCGACCTGGTTTCCGACGCCCTCTGAACCGGGCGTACTATGGCCGATCTAGTTAACGCACGCGAACTGTTCGAGAAGAAGGTCGCCGAGAGCGAGCAGATCGTCGCAAGTGTTGAGGCTCTGTGGCAGACGGCCCCTATCGGCTCCGATGTGAGAAAACAGATCACCGAGAGCCAGTTAGCGGCGCTCTACGAGATGGCGTTTCTCGCCCTCTTCGGGCACTGGGAGAACTTCATCGAGGAATGCATGGTGCGGATGCTCTCGGGACAAGGATGCACGAACTACACGCCGGTATTCGTCGCCGCTCCACGCTCGCCGACGCTCACGGCGGCTAGGTTGCGCCTCCTCAATGGACGGCCGTTTCTTCTCTGGTACGACCCGGTTAAATCGGCCGACAAGATCGCTGCTCACGTCTCGGGCTCTCCGCTGGAAACCGTGCTGCGCGGCTCGGCGATGCATATCCAGAACATGGCTGCCGTGCGGCACGCCATCGCGCATCAATCCCAGGATGCCTTGGCCTCCTTCAAGGCCGTGTCGCTGGTGATGGTTGGCGTCGAGCACGCAGGCCCTGGCGCACTACTTCGGTCCCAGGATCACAGCGACCCGCTCAACCCCACTCGATGGCTGCGACGGCTAACTACCGACCTCCGTGGGCTTGCGAGATCGGCCACCTCCTAGGTGTGTGACCTTCGTCAAATCCTGAGAGCGCCAAACAGCTACCTCAGTCGAGGTGAGGTCCGCCGAGACTGCCCCGATAAAGACAATCCCCGACGCTACGGCGTTCCAGTCTCGAATGATCCCAACGGCGGTGGGCCAGCCAGGAGATGCACGCGGAGATTCGCCTGATTCGAACAGGACCACCGCGAGACGCGAACTTCACGACTGTCATCAAAACTCGTCGCGGAAGCCGAATCATGCGCTTTTTCGGTACGTCGCGCGGAAGACTGCGCTCTCGAACCACTTCTTGAAATCCTCGTTGTCGGAGTACTCCTTGAAGAGTTGCGTTTCGTCTTGCACGAGGCTCAACATGACCTTGCCGAGCGCGTCGACCATCGCCACCTTGGCGTTTGCTTCGTCGTTGTTGGCCATCGCGGTCTGGTAGACCGGGTCTTCGGCGACCTTCGCCGGAACCTCCTCGGTGACCCTCTGACGGATGCGTTCTTCGTCCTGCCATGAGATATTGCCAAAGAGCGCGTTGAACGACGCGAGGATTTCGCTGAGGCGCTCCATCTCGGGCTCGGGTCGACCACCGCCGCCGGAGCCAGGAACCGGATCAATCTCGGCCTCGCCATCAGCGAGCGCAATCGCCATCGCTGTCCGCTTTTCGACCCGGAAAGAATCGAGGTCAATGGTCTCGAGCACGCCCGCCGAGAGGTCCTCGCCTTGAGGTGACGGCAGCTTCGGCACGAGGAATCCGAGGTAGATCGAGAGCTTCTCCCACCAGACGTTTGAGTACGGCAGGATCGCCGACAGAAACCCGTATGTGCGTACGAACGACTTCGCATCGCCCTTGAACTCGACTTGCTCGTCTTCGTCCATGGTTTCGACGTACTCGGCAACCGAGGCATCTAGCAGGGCGTGCAGCTCGTCGATTGGGGCGTCAGCTAGGTATCGCTCGACAAAGTGATCTACGCCTTCCTGTGTGAACACCGCTGCCTTCATGAGTTCGACAGTGAGGTCGTTGAGCTTGTTCGGATCGGTCTCGTCGGCGAGAACCGTGGTCTGGTAGTAGTCCTGGAACGCGAACTGGATGGTCTCGACGTCGTTCGCGAAGTCGAGTACGGCACAGTCATGCTTCTGTGGATGCGCGCGATTGAGACGCGACAACGTCTGCACGGCTTTCACCCCGGAAAGTGGTTTGTCGACATACATCGTATGTAGCAGCGGCTCGTCGTAACCGGTCTGGAACTTGTCGGCGCAGATCAGGATCCGGTACGGATCCTCCTGGATGCGCGTGGCGATCTCTGCGCTGGGGAAGGCGTTGTACTGGGACTCAGTCACTTTGCGACCCTCCCCGTCGGTGAAGTCGGAGAATGCGACCACGGCCCTGTACGGCCGTTTCGTTTCGACGAGGTAGGCGCTGACAGCCTCGAAGTAGTCGATCGCCCGCGCGATCGAGCTGGTGACCACCATCGCGCGCGCCTGGCCGCCGATCTTGCGCGGCTTCACGACTTGGGCGTCGAAGTGGTCGGCCATGATTTCGGCCTTCTCCCGGATGGCGTGCTTTTGGCCCTCGACATACGTACGTAGCTTCTTCGACGCGCGCTTCGCGTCGAACTCGGGGTCGTCTTCTACGGTTTTGACAAGCTTGTAGTAGGTGTCCACCGGGGCGTAGCTCGCGAGCACGTCGAGGATGAACTTCTCCTCGATCGCCTGCCGCATTGTGTAGGCGTGGAAGGGGCGGTGCTTCACGACTCCATCGACATTGAAGGGGTGCCCGAACGTCTCGAGTGTTTTGTTCTTCGGCGTTGCGGTGAAGGCGAAGTATGACGCGTTGGGCAGCATCTTCTTCGACTCCATGAGCCGGTTGAGGGCGTCTTCGACGTCTTCCACGCCGGCATCCAATCCATCCTTGGATAGGGCCTGTGCGAGCGCCGCCGAGACCTTGCCGCCCTGGCTCGAGTGTGCTTCGTCGATGATGATCGCGAAGCGCTTCTCTCGCTGCGCGCCCTGCAGGCCCTGGACAATGTAGGGGAACTTCTGCACGGTCGTGATGATGATCTTTTTGCCTGCCTCGATCGCGTCACGAAGCTCTTTCGAGCTGTCGGCGTGCTGGACGGTGGACTTGACCTGTGTGAAGCCCCTGATGGTGTCGCGGATCTGATTGTCGAGGATCACCCGGTCGGTCACCACGATCACCGAGTCGAACACACGGGCGCCCTGGTGCTCAACGCCTGTGAGCTGATGGGCGAGCCACGCGATCGAGTTCGATTTACCAGAGCCTGCCGAATGCTGAATCAGATAGCGCACACCGGAGCCGCGGGCCTCTACGTCGGCCAGCAGCCTTCGCACCACATCAAGCTGATGAAAGCGGGGGAAGATCGCGGACGAAGTCTTCTTGCCGGTCTTGGGATCCTTCGTCGTGACGATCGCCGCGAAGTTTTCGATGATGCCGGCGAGACTGCGCGGCTCAAGCACCCGCTTCCACAGGTAATCCGTCATCACGCCGTCGGGGTTCGGCGGATTGCCGGCGCCACCGTTATGGCCCTGGTCGAACGGCAGGAACCAAGAAGACGTGCCGGTGAGCTTAGGGGCGAAGCGCACGTGCATGTCGTCGACGGCAAAGTGCGCCATGCAGCGACCGAAGGCAAAGATCGGCTCGCGCGGGTCGCGGTCGGTCTTGTACTGCTTCACGGCGTCTTCGACCGTCTGGTTTGTGATGTTGTTCTTCAGCTCGAACGTCACGATCGGCATCCCGTTGACGAATGCCACGAGATCGAGCGACATACCGGCATTCTTCGTGCTGTAGTGCACCTGACGCGTGATGGTGAGCCGGTTCTGCGCGAACAGTTCGGCGGCCTTCGCGTTCTGAGGAGCCGCAGTCGGGTAGTACAGATCGATCTGGTACTGACCGTGTGTGATGCCGTCTCGAAGGCACGCGACGACGCCGTTCTTCGTAATCTCACCCTGCAATCGGGCGAGAAACTTGTGCGTGGTCGGCGAGTCGCCGTCCAGGTCGAGCACGTCGATAAGCGCGGGCTGCGTGTTGCGGATGAATGTGCGGAGGTCCGGCAGATCCAGGCAGTACGAGGCGTTGAAGTTCGTCGGGTCGCCCTCGGTCCATCCAGGCGTGCCGCCGGTGGTGACCATCTGCGCGACGATCAGCTCTTCGAGGTTCGCCTCGTTCAGGCTTGATGGAACCATCCGTCACTCCCAATCGGTATTGTTCGCGAAGCGCTCCCATTGCGCCCAAAACCATCAACGCCGTCTTGATCGTCGAGATCGGGCTGTGGGGACTCATCTACCCATCGCTGAAGGTCATCGTCTGCGTGAGCCAGCAGGTGATGGACCGCCTGCAGGTGCACCTCAGCACCATCCCAGGTAGAGGATCTGGTTGTGACGCCTTCAATCATCAGCGTCCTCGGGCTCAGTGAGATCCTCGAGGTCGATCGTGTGGTCAGCATCCAGGAGTGGTTCGTCGGTCAACTCAGGCAGAGTTGCCGCGATCTCCCGGACATCGAGCTGCCCGGTCACTACGTCAGATGTGAGTCGGGTACGGAACTCACGGAGAAGTTCGACCTCGCGCATGACGCGCACCGCGATGCCGTCAAGCTTCGCCGTTTTTGCCCTTATGTCGGCCACAATGCCCTTCTGCTCGTCTGGCGGAGGCCAGGCGAACCTCGAAGCACGAAGCTGCTCGCCAGTTAGATGGGCAATCGTGCTGACGCGTCCTGTGTCGAAAGCTCCAAGTCGCTTCGCAGCTCGGAGCGCGAGAAGTGCGAACTCAGGGTCCTCATCACCGATTGGGCGAAGACGATGTAGCGCTTTCTGGAATCCGATGAGTCCGTCATTCCGCCAGATGGCAGCGCGCCCAACCTCTCCTCCCTCGCAGACCAGCAAGTCACCCTTTCGCACCGTGTAGCTCTCGTACTCGTCCTCCCGGATGTCCATAACCGGAAGATCCGCGGTATTGATTCGTCCCCACTGAACGTCGGTGTTTCGAAGATACGGAACCTGGTGCGCGCCTGAGATGCGCTTTGAGTCGAGCATCTTGCCGAGCGTCTGGTCGTACTTGAACCGGAGCGCGGCCACTTGCCAGTGGGCGGGGATCTCGCCGAGCCAAGGGATGCCAGAGTCGGTGAGCGGGGCAGACGGGTCAAGGCCGCGGGTAACAGCATCGTGGGTGATCGCCTGCTTCTGTTCATCGAGCAATACGATCAGCTTGCGCTTTGCGGCGATGGCTCGGTCGATCCGCGCGTGCGCGTGCGCGAGATACTTCACGATCGCCGCCTGCTCATCGGCGGACGGAATGGGGAGGGGAGCAGAAAGGAACCGATCGTGGGTCATCTGAAGGCGAGATTTCCAAACACCCCGTGACCTGTACTGGAGCTCCCATTTGAAGGGCACAGAGCGCACCAGATTGTGCAAGAAGGCCGAATCGAGACCGCTGCCAGGGATCACCCGATACACACCGTAGGCGGTGCTCACGATTCCGTGGTGCGCCGACACCCCGAGACCATTGGCCCATGCCCAGAGGCTGTTAATGACGAGGTCATCCGGCCAGCAGAGCTTGTGGCCTACATAAGTGCCGGCCTGGAACATTGTGACGTTGGTGCTCGAGCGAGGAACGACGCCTCGGGCCGATGACACAGTGAGTAGCTCCTCGGCCCCGGTGACCGATCGAACGTCAACTGACCGAAGAACCTCCTTGGCTCGCGCCAGACGCCAACTAAGGGGCAGTGATTGCAGCCAGGGTAAGTCGATGTCACGAGCATGTGGATACGGCTTCAGATCGCGGAACATCAGCCGACGATCTCGCTTAGGAGGTCGTCGGTCTCCGCCTCAAGGGCGCGAATGTCGGCGCGGATCTCGTCGAGCGTGCGCATCGGGGTCGGCTTGTAGAAGTGCCGGGTGAAGCTCACCTCGTAGCCGATCCTTGTCTTCGACTCGTCGATCCACGCGTCCGGGGCGAAGGGCAGCACCTCTCGACGAAGGAACGCCTCGATGCCGCTCGCCGACTTCCCGGGCGGCTCGGTCAAGGGGATCTGTTCAGTGTCACTTAGCTCAGCGTCGCGTTCGTATTCGACGACCCGCGCCTTGCCATCAATCTCGATCTCGAACTGCCCGTGCAGCGGGTCGGGCGCGGTGCCGAGCCTGTGAACCTTCTTGATGACGGCAGGCGCGTCATCCGCTCGCTCACTAGCCTCCTTGAGCGCCTTGATCTCGGCGGGCTTGTAGACGCGGCCCGGTTCCGCCTCTGTCAACCGAAGCGGTCTGTCGACCGCGACTTTGTAATAGCCGAAGTCGGCGTTGTCGAAGATCTTCGAGACCGCGGGATCAGCCTCGTCGAACGCGTGGAAAGTCGCCATTATCTTCGTGATGTCCTGCGCCGAGAGTTCGCAGTTCTTGCTTCCCAGGTTCTTACGCAGCGGAGTGAACCACTTGGTCGCGTCGACTAGCTGAACCTTGCCCTGCCGACGCTCTTGCTTGCGATTGCTCAGCACCCAAATGTACGTCGCGATGCCGGTGTTATAGAAGAGGTTGAGGGGCAGCGCCACGATTGCCTCGACGAGATCGTTTTCGAAGATGAAGCGGCGGATGTTCGACTCGCCCTGGCCGGCATCGCCCGTGAAGAGCGATGACCCGTTGTGGATTTCAGCGATGCGGCTGCCGATCAGCGTGTCCTTCTTCATCTTCGCGATGAGGTTGGCAAGGAATAGCAGCTGCCCGTCGCTCGAGCGCGTGACGAAGCTGAACTCGGTGTCGCCGTCATGCTCGACGATGAAGCGCGGGTCGGTGATCATCTTCGCGCCGCCCATTCGCTCCTGGTCGGTCTTCCACGACTTGCCGTACGGAGGGTTGGAGAGCATGAAGTCGAACTCCCGCCCCGCGAACGCATCGTTCGACAGGGTCGAGAACTCAGGGCCACCCTTGATGTTGTCGGCTGCACGGCCATCGCCCTTGAGAATCAGATCGGCCTTCGCGATCGCGAACGTCTCGGCGTTGATCTCCTGCCCGTACAAATGCGTGGTGATCTGCTTGCCCTCGGTGAGTTCGGTGAGCGTGTCTTCGGCCACAGTGAGCATGCCGCCGGTGCCCATTGCGCCGTCGTATAGCAGATATGTTCCGTCGGGAATCGTGTCGGCGATGGGCTCGAACATCAGCCGGGTCATGAGCCTAACGACATCGCGCGGAGTCCAATGCTCGCCCGCCTCTTCGTTGTTCTCCTCATTGAATCGACGCACGAGCTCTTCGAATACCGACCCCATGCCGTGGTTGTCCAGGCTCGCGGGTGATAGGTCGAGAGTGGGATCGAGGAATTTCTCTATCAGGGTGCCGAGCGCGTCGGCCTTGGTGAGCCTCGGCAGCTGGTTGCGGAACTCGAAGTTCTCGAGAATCTCCTGCACGTTGGGCGAGAATCCGTCAAGATACGCCTCGAAGTTCTGCCGTAGCTGCATCTGTGTATTCGCAGCACGGAGGTCCTTTAGCAGGAAGGCGCTGGTGTTGTAGAAGTCCTGCCCAGCAGCCTGGCGCAGTGCGGCATCCTGATTAACGATCCGCACAGCATCCAGTGTTCTCTTCGTGCTGAGCACGTTCTCTTTGGTTTCGGCGAGCACGCTGTCAAGTCGGCGAAGCACTGTCATAGGCAGGATGACATCACGGTACTTGCCCCGCACATAGAGATCCCGCAGCACATCGTCGGCGATGTTCCAGATCAGCTGAGCGAGGCGCTGGTTGGTGGTGCTGTTCACTGAGGCATACTCCATCGGGTTCGGCGTGTGACAAGCGGGCATCGCACATCCAAACTCTAGAGCGCGAGGCAGAAACCGCAGAAGCAATTGCCCGGGTGACGGTCTCGGCGCGCGAGCACTCATCGAGTTGATGCATCGCGAAATTCACACTTCGGCCGGCGCCCGGCGAACTCAATGCGGGCAGCCCCCTTCAAATGCCACGCCTCCGACTAGCAGCTGACCCAGCGAGTGGGCGCGGCGCAGTGCCCGGACCGTGGAAAGGTGAACCGAGCGCAGCGAGGGGAGCACAATACAGCGAACGCCCGGAACGGAGCCGCGCCCCATCGCTACACTCTCGGCATCGGAGGCACGCGCCTAGCCATACCAACGCCAATTGACAACGTCTTTCGTTATTTATCCACATATGCCGGCGGCCGCGTTGACGCCATACGACCCATGTCCGAAACTGGCCCAATACTGACCGTCGAGCCAGCCAGACGCGAGCGGAGGTCGAGATGGGCAACATCACCCCATACGATTCGGCGAAGGGCCGCCGCTACCGCGTGCGCTATCGCAAGCCGGATCGCACCGAGGCGGAGAAGCGCGGCTTCACGACGATGCGCGAGGCGAAGCTCTACCTCTCGATGGTCACGGTGTCGAAGGCGAAGGGCGAGTACATCGATCCGTCCTCGTCGCGGGTCCCGGTCCGGATGTTCGCGGACAGTTGGCTGCGATCCAAGCAGCCACCGATGACGAAGCCCTCGTACTACATGACTCTCGAGCGGGCGTGGAACAACCATGTCGCGCCGGTCTGGGCGGACCGCGAGATTTGGTCGATCCGGCGCTCCGAAGTGCAGGACTGGGTGTCCCACCTCGCATCGCAGAAGTCGCGGACGGTGGTTCTTCGCGCCCTGGGAGTGCTCGCCGGCATTCTCGACGTCGCGATCGACGATCGTCGCCTCACTAGCAACCCGGCGCGACATGTGCGCAGCCTCCCTCGGAACGGGCCGGGCAAGCGTCGCGTCTACCTCACGCACGACCAGGTGGCGACGCTCGCGGCATCCTCAGCGCATCCGACACTCGTTTTGACGCTGGCGTACACGGGCCTGCGCTGGGGTGAGGCGACGGGGCTGCGAGTGCGCAGCGTGAACCGCCTGCGCAAACGCTTCGTCATCGAGGAGAACGCGGTGATGATCGCGTACGAGATCCACGTCGGCACTCCCAAGACGCACGAGAAGCGCTCGGTCCCCTACCCCGAGCGTCTCGCTCCGATGATCGAGCAGGCGTGCGCCGGCAAGGGTCCAGAAGGTCTGCTGTTTGGCGACGGAGTCAATCACATGCGCAACTCCGGCGCTAAGGGATGGTTCGCGAACGCGGTGAAGCGTGCGCAAGCGTTCGACCCGTCCATCCCCCGGGTGACCCCGCACGATCTCCGCCACACTGCCGCGTCGCTCGCGATCAGTTCGGGAGCCAACGTGAAGGCCGTGCAGCGGATGCTCGGGCACGCGTCCGCGGCGATGACGCTTGACACCTACGCCGATCTGTTTGAGGACGACCTGGACGAGGTCGCGACGCGACTCAACGCAGCCATGCCGCTCGTGGCGCTGCCGTCGGGTCCGCAGACTCGCTACGCCCGACCGTCGTGACCCCAGAGAGCAGATTGCTCAGTTTTTCGACGAAGCTCCTGACGCCCGAAACGCTCGATTTTGGCGTTCTGAGACGCCTAACGAAGCGCCGTGAAGGGCCTCGTTCTTGCTCCGAATCCGCCCTCAGAATTTTCAGAATGCGGGCAAAAAGCGGGCAAAAACGCGATTTCGCGAGGACTGACTCGGAGAAACACCTGGTCAGACACGAAAAGACACTGTGCCCCTGGAGGGACTCGAACCCCCAACCCTTTCCTTAGGACGGAACTGCTCTTCCATTGAGCTACAGAGGCTAGGGCACCAAGTCTACCGACGGCCGCATGACTGGTCCCTTCGACAAGCTCAGGGACCGTCGGGCGCAACAGACTTCAGAGAACCAGGTCCGCAGTCATCGCGATGCGCGCGAACCCGCCGCCGTGCAGCACGAGCGCCGTCGTCGCCATGAGTTCCTCGGCGGTCCGCCGAACGCGACCCACGCCCGCGATCTCGGCATCGAGGTCGAACGTCCGCGTCGCATCGAGCACGACCGTGACGTCGTAGCCGAGGTTGCCCGCCATCCGCGCGGTCGTCTCGACGCACATGTTGGTCTGAATGCCGCAGATCACTAGCTCCCGGATGCCCCGCTCCTGCAGCCACTCCCCCAGATCGGGGTCGCCGTAGAACGCCGAGTTGACGTTCTTGCTCACGAGCACGGCCGCCGGCGCCGAGGCGACCACGTCGACGAGCGCGTTCCCGTCGTCGGACGGATGCAGCGGCGACGCCGGGCTCGCCGAGTCATGGCGAACG
>TARA_R110002020_G_scaffold265840_7_pt1 | contig 12407 bp, 14 predicted proteins | sample TARA_R110002020 | Tara Oceans TARA_R110002020 (sample SAMEA4396489) | marine metagenome | biome: Westerlies Biome; feature: [MES] marine water layer (ENVO:01000295) within the mesopelagic zone...; material: water (ENVO:00002006), including particulate matter (ENVO:01000060) such...
GCTCCAGTGTCTCCAGTGGCTCCAGTTGGCCCCGGCACCGTGCTATCAGCACCTGTAGCTCCGGTAGCACCTGTAGCTCCGGTAGCCCCAGTGGCTCCGGTTGGCCCTTCTGTATTGCTTAGGGTTGATAGAACCGACCATGTATCACTAGCCTTTCTCCAAATCTCAAAAGTATCTGTCCTGAAGTGGAAGTCTCCATTTTCACCATCATTGTCATCAGGATCAATCGCGCTGTTAGTCCAGTCTACAAACGGCCCGTCCTGTGCCGAGGTCAATCGACCTTCGCCGTCCACTGTGATGTTGGCGTTGGTATATTCGCCAGCAGCAACACCTGTGGTGGATAAGAAGCTAGCAGCAATCCGAGTACCCTCCCATGTGCCAGTGGCAATAGTGCCAACTGTATCCAAGTTGGATAGTCCAGTCAGATTGGCATTCACTGCATCCAGCACTAGCTGGCCTGTATCTGAAAGGGTGGCATCACCGCTTATGACCGCGTCACGCCACTTGCTGGTGTCAAGGTCGTAAATCAAAAGCGACGTATCTGCTGGGGTAGACAGGTTTGTGTCACTGAGTGCGTCCAGTGATGTGCTGGAGGTTGACCATTCAGGGACAGTTCCGTCCGACCTCAACATTGTGCCAGCAGCCCCTACGCCCAGCTTTGCTAGCGAGTTGCTAGCATCCGAGTAAAGTATATCTCCAGTCGTATAGGTGGATTGGTCTGTGCCACCCTTGTTCTCTGGAATCTTGGTGCCAGTCCACGCACCATTGCCGTCCTGCTTGGCATCTATCTGTGCCTGAATGCCGCTAGTCACACCCGTAACATAATCAAGCTCGGCCTTGGAGGTGGTCATGCCATCCAACTTGTTCAACTCAGCAGCATCCGCTGTTAGGCCAGTGATTTCCGTGGTGGCATGTGTGTGTGAGGTGGGAGTAAATGTGGAGGGCTTGTTCAGTATCTCAGCGTCCCCACTGGAGGCATCCCAGTCCGGCTGAACATTAACCTCTGCTTCAACGGCAATTCCTGTGAGCTTGGTACGCTCCGCAGTCGTCATGTACAGGTTGCTGCTACCCTCAGTTAGGCTGTCCGTGGTCTTGGAAGCAAATGACGTATTGAACCGTGTGTCAGTATAGTAAAAGTTGGTGCTTCCTTCGGACAGATCATCCGTATCCTTGGCTGCGAGGTAAGTATCGAAAGCTGTCTGATTGAATGCTGCCGCATCATGTCCTGCGTTTACCGCAGCAGCAAAGCTCGACCCATCGCTGGAAGACCCATTAAGTGTTAGTGACATAGGCTATGTGTTAATCAACATTGACACTAGGTATAGTGTCCTTTATCGTTAAAGTCAAGTTGACCGACGCAAAATATGGCATGACATTCGGCCACCCGGTTTCCCCCTTGGAAGTTGAGCTGTACGCCTTCCGCTTAGGGCTGGGGCCGGACGAGGGTGGCCTTGGCAAGTACGAACACTTCAGGAACGCAGCCAACATTATCTGGCCGGAGATAATCTGGAACCCGTGGCTGGAGCGGCAGATAGAAAGCCTATGTAACCATGACTGGGTTAGCTGGACAGGTTGTGCGGCCAGCGGCAAGACCTATGCCTCCAGTTTGTACGCTCTGGTCTGGTGGCTATCAGACCCCACCCACTCATCCGTCATTCTCTCCTCAACAACGGCCAAGATGATTCGCAAACGTGCGTGGTCAAATATACAGCAGCTATGGCGGACTTCCAGTGGCCAGTTCCCCGGCAACATGGTGGATTCCAAGACTACACTTCAGGCTACCAAGGGTGATGATAAGAATGCTATCTTTGCTATCGCCGTGCTAGACGGCAGCACGTCCAAGGCGGTCGCCAACATCCAAGGCATCCACTCCGAGCGGATACTGGCCATCGTGGACGAGGCAACCGACACGCCAGAGGCTGCTTTCGAGGCCACAGCCAACTTATCCAAGGGTTGCAAGACTTTTCAGTTCCTAGCAATCGGGAACCCCCATAGCACGCTCGATGAACACGGTAGATTCTCTGAGCCTGTCGATGGATGGGATAGCGTCGGCATAGAAACGGATGAATGGGCCACTAAACGCGGAGTCTGCCTCCGTTTTGATGGTATGCGTTCCCCAAATATAGCGGCAGGCAAGACAAAGTGGGAATTCCTCATAACACAGGAGCAAATTGACACCTCCCTCAAGTATGAAGGGGAAAACTCCCCTAGATTCTGGAAATACACCCGTGGAATGTGGTCGCCAGAGGGCGTCTGCAAGACTGTGCTGTCTGAAACGATGTGTCACAAGTATCGTGTGAATGGAACCCATGTTTTTGGCCGTAAATCACACATCATAGCAGGATTAGACCCTGCCTTCGGGGGGGACAGGTGCGTGCTGCGCTTTGCCAAGTACGGCGACCTGCGAAATGGGCTGATGGGGGTGGAATTTACCGACATCGTCTATATCCAGCTCAATACACAAAGCTCAGAGCCGATTCATTTCCAAATTGCGAAGCAGGTCAAGGAAGCCTGCATCTCCAGAGGCTGCGAGCCTCAACATCTAGCCATTGACGCGACTGGGGAAGGTGGTGGCCTATGCGATATACTCCACAAGGAATGGTCTAGCCATATCAGGCGGGTCGAGTTCGGCGGAAAAGCCTCCCAGTTGCCAACCACACAGGAAGACCCCCGGCCAAGCCACGAGGCTTACGCCAATCGGGTGACGGAATTATGGTTCAGCGTCCGCGAGTGGGTCATCCGTGAACAGGTCAAGGGGTTAGACCACGAAACCATCATCGAGTTCTGCCAAAGAATGTTTGACGACGAGAAGCGGAAGATTGTCGTGGAGCGCAAGGTGGACATGAAGGGTCGCACCGGGCAATCACCGGATTTAGCTGATGCTGCTGCCTTAATTGTGGAGATGGCGCGTAACCTTGGCGCAGGCCACTTGAATATTCGGCCAGAAGATGATAAGGAATGGGAGACGTTATCGTTAAAGTACGATAAAATTTACAACGAAGAATCCATGTATGCTGGAACTGGCTGACAAATCATTGACCCCACCGGACGGATGGCGGTATATGCAGCGCGAGTCCCGTCAGCTACTCCGCTCCACATCGTTCAACAATTTGGTTGATGCTGTCCGTGACCACCGAGTGGCCAATGGCTACCCGATCCAGATGGATTTCGAGCGTGAAGTTGAGGAGGGCGTGTGCCTGCAAATTCCAGAGGCTTGTAAGGAAGCTCCAGACAGGCTCCTGCCTCTGCGACTCAAGATTGCCAACGTGATGCGGTTCACGATTACTTTGGGGGAATCCATATTGAAGGGAAGCCCACGGGTGGATAGCACAGAAGCCAACCGCCGCGCCTCAATCTGCTCGGATTGTCCGGCCAACGTCCGGGCAGAGGGGTGCGGCGGGTGTAATTCAACCAGAGTAAACGAGTTGGTAGAAAAATTAACCGGAGCCAAGCCGACTAACCATGATGACAAGCTGGAGTCCTGCAAGTATTGTGGGTGCTTCAACAAGGCGCAGGTCTGGTTCCCCCTTGATCTTTTACAAAAACACACAAGCGAGGAAATCCGAGAGGAACTTCCCGAAAACTGCTGGAAAAAATGAACTCACAAGTTGCACTAGAAAATATTACCGAATCCGGCGGCGTGCCGGAATCACGACTCAATGATGCTAAGGCCGTGCTAGACATGGTGCTGAACATGATTCGCGCAGACGATTACCGTGCTAGCACCCGTGCTAAGGTTAAGGGGTTGGTGGATGGTAACGCCCCCTACAGCGCAAATGAGCTAAAGCGTACCGGGCAATCCTTCCGCACCAATGTCAACTTCCGTGAGGGGGAGTCGTTCCTGAACATGGGTATGAGCGCGTTCTTCGACGTGTTCGCAGAGGTGCCGACCTATGCCACTGTGCGAATCAAGCACGGCGACGTGAATGACTCCGAGGTGTACAGCCGGATTATCACTGAGGAATTTGATAAGCTACAAAAGAAAGACGGTTCCTTTGATTATCTCATGCAGCTTTCACAGCATGAAATGGTGCTGTACGGCATTGGCCCACTGGTGTTTGAGGACACAATGGATTGGCGGTGCAAGCCTGTAAAGGCCAGCGACCTGCTCCTGCCTGACGGCACCAAGAGTAACGTGGACGACTGGCCTATGTGCGTGGTTCGCAGCACCTATCAGGTACATGAATTATACTCCTACATCAAGAACTCCGACGCCGCCGCCAACGCAGGCTGGAATGTGGCGGAAGCCAAAAAGGCCATCATCAAGGCTCACCCGGATTCACAGAACTCAAGGGGCAACTCTTGGGAATCCTATCAGCAACAGATTCGTAACAATGACCTTTCCTTCTCAGCCAAGTGCGACACGGTCAGGGTGGCCCATGTTTTTTACCGGGAGTTCCCCACTAGCGAACACCCCAAGGGAGCCATCAGTCATTGTATCGTTGATGAACGTAACAGTGGGAATGAATTCCTGTTCCGTAAGGTTAACCGCTACAGTAAATGGAGTGAGGCAGTTCATTGCATGTACTATGACAAAGGCGACGGCACTCATCATTCCGTTAAAGGTATGGGTATCAAGATGTTCTCAGCTCTGGAGTTGAAGAACCGACTCAAGTGCAGCCTTATTGATGCAGCTATGGCGCGTACCGCCATCCACATGGAGCCGGACTCCCCCAATGCGTTGAACCGCATAAACGTAATTCAAATGGGGCCGTACTCCATTATCCCACCCGGATTCAAGGTGACACAAACCAACTCAGCAGGTGTACTGGACGCCCCCTTGGCAGTCGAGCGGGAGCTGGAAGGCTTAATGCAGGCTAACCTCTCGCAATATCGCCAGCGGCTGGAGAAGGGCGGAAACCCAAGGACGGCTACTGAAATTGACGCCATCGTTGCCCAGCAATCGGTGCTAGGTAAAACCCAGTTGAATCGTTACTACACCCAACTGGATACGTTTTTTGCTGAACGATACCGCAGGGTGTCCAAGTCTAATCTCACCAAGGATGTACCCGGTGCCGACGAGGCACTTGACTTCCAGAAGCGTTGCATTGAACGGGGTTGCCCCAAGGAATGTCTGGACAAGGTCGAGTTCGTGCAGGCCACCCGAACAGCGGGACGCGGCTCACCAATGGAACGTCGAGCCATAATGAACCAGCTAATGAGTATCATCACCATGCTGCCTGAGACAGGCCGCAAGCATGTTCTGGAAGATCACATAGCAAGTTTGGCTGGGTATCATACCCTGAATCGTTATTATCCCACACCGGAGGAAGACGTGGATACACAGGAACAACAGCAGGAGGCCGCAATCGAGAATGCCTCATTCAAGTCCGGCGCAGTCATTCCCATCGCAGGGGGAGACAACCACGCCATCCACACCGAGGTTCACCTGCAAGGAGCAGGTGAGGCGGCACAGGCCGCACAGCAGGGAGCTGGTGACTTGGCTGAAATCGGTGCCTACCTTAATGCAATCATACAGCACACCACCGCCCATCTTGGAGAGTTGTCTATGGACGAAACCCGCAAGGAGCTGGTGAAGGCATACGCCGAGCAACTGGGTGAATTACAGAAGATAGTTGACCAAATAGCCGAGGAGGTGGCCCGCCAACAGGAGGAAGCCGCGCAGCAACAGCAAGAGGCGCAGGAAGCCCAGATGCAGATGCAGGCGTTGCAGGGTGGACAAGACCCGAAGGATCAACTCGCCACCATGAGGGCCGAGCGAGACGAGTCCCGCCGCGACATGAAGACCAAGAACGACATGGAGCGCAAGTCAATGAAAACCCAGCAGGACTTGGCGTTGAAGGATGCCAAGGCTGCACAGAAGTTACTGGCCCAATGACAATAAGTTTCAGCCAGTCAGACATGACGCATATTTGCACTTTGTTGCATGATGACCTCTTGTGTTCTCAGCAACTTTTAGAAGAAGACCCACTGGACGACGAATCCGCAGCCAGCATGCTGCGAAGCAAGCGAGTCTTGCTGAAGGTAAACGCTGGCGTACTACTACAAGTATATGAACCTAAATCAATGGAGAACCGACGGCGGCTCAACTAAAGAGGCCGCGAAACTACAACAAAACAAAACATTCAAACTTATGTTTGAAGTGTTAAAGAATGAACTGCCCACCAACCGCACACTCCCGGCAACAGGAACGGACTCACACTCCTTCGCCTATGCCTATGGGGTGGAGGTTGGATACAGGCAGTGTCTGTTTACGATGGAGCTAATGTCCCAGCCTCTCCAAGAGGTGGATGATGTTAAGGCCACCTACAAGGACAAACAATAAGGACGACTACAATGGCTAAAAGAGATACATTCACAATGGAAGGGCGAGATACCCTTGAACTGGTTGAAGCTGAAGCTGAAGAGCAAACCCCTGTTGATGAGACGGCTTCTGAAGAGAAACCCTCCGAGGAACCCGATCAAGAAAAGACTTCATTTGCTGAAGCCTTCGAGAAAGCTCTGAACGACGAACCTATCGAGGTAGTCGAGGACAAGGAGCCTGAGCCGGAAGCTGAACCAGAGGCAGAAGCGGAACCTGAAACCAAGGAGTCACGCTCGGCCAAAGACTTCAAGACCATCAAGGAAGACCGCGACTCCTACAAGAGCCAACTTGATGAGCTGAAGACCAAGCTGTCCACGCTGGAAAACAGCGATGTGGACGGGTTGATTGAAACCGTGACCAAGGAGAGGGACAGCCTCTCGCAGCAGCTAAAGTTGGCTGCTATCGAGCGACACCCCAAGTTCCAGAAGGAATATCAGGACAAGATTCTCGGCCTCGTGGAGCGATCCAAGAAGTTGGTGGGCGAGGAGAACTCGGAGCGAGTCGCTGAGTTGCTGATTATGAGCGACTCTGAGTACCGCAGTAACGGCATGGAGGAAATCATGCTTGAGCTGTCCACCACCAAGCAAGCCCAGCTAGGTGCAATGCTAGCTAGCATTGAAGAGGTGAAGCAAGACAGGGTTAACGCCCTTGAAAACTCCGAGGAAACCTACAACCAAATCCTAGCAGAGCAAACGCAGCAGCGTGACTTAGCTAAGGCCGACTCCAACAAGCTGTTCGACGGCGTGGCCAAGGAGGCTGCTGCACTGGAAATATTCACCCCTCGTGAGGGTGATGCTGAATGGAACGCAGAGGTTGAAGGGCTAATATCCCACGCACGCGACATCTACGCTGGCGAGAACGACCCGGAAGAGTTGGCAAGGGCAAGCCTATGGGCTGCTGCTGCGCCAAAGTACCGGGAGCTGCTGGTCAACCAGATGGAGTTAAACCGCAGACTTCGAGTGCAACTGAAGGAACAAGGTGGTGCCACACCATCAGTTGGAACAGCCGGGGGAGGCGACAGCAAAGGGGAACCCAAGGGGTTTGTCGATGCCTTCATGGAGATAACCGGGTTGCCGGAGAATTAAGATTATGCCAAAGGTATCCTACACAAACAAAAGCGGGAAGAAGAAGACCAAGCATTTCAGCTACACCAAGAAGGGTAAAGCTGCTGCCAGAAAGCTGACCAAGTCAAAGAAGGGCAGAATGAAGTCCTACTGATACAGCGGCTCCCAAGCATTACGGTAAACCTGCCACTTACACCTGATCCATTTATCAGGGTAACGCGGGTGTTTCCCCACTTCCCAGAAGATACCTTTCGCCGTGGTAATATCTACAGCCGGAATCACATGGATGGAGGGGCCGCTTGGGTAGTAGACCACGGCAATAATGAAGTCACAGTCATCCTTGGTGTACAGGCGTCTCGCCTTGTTGCCGTGACAAAACCCAACCCGGTACGTACCGTGCTGGGGACAGCGCGTGGCCTTGACTTGCAGTCGGCACATCTTGTCCTTGTGACAGGATATGAGGTCGTAAGGCTCATTGTCCCCCAGCGGCAGGCTGACTCCAAACCCTAGCACCATTAGCTCATGGGCAACGTACATCTCAGCCGCCGCCCCCAGCGGCTTACTGTCACGTCGCGATTCCACCATGAGTTACTCTCGTTTATCCAGTGAACCTGCGTACCATCCTTCAGGGAGTTGAACCTTGTTCTTGCTAAGAACCCAAGCCCCTTCCTTGCGGAAGTAGACCTTGCCCCGTACATCAGGGCCGATTCTTATTACGTCACTTCCCGTCTGGATGAATACTACTCTCGTCGTCCCGCAGCTTACGCCGCATAGAATCGCGAAAGTCATCAACAATGTCGTCAGGTGTGTTTGCATCCGTAGCCTTTACGTCCTGTTTAATTTCCGACTTCACCAAGCCTGTCAGCCATTCAAGAACGGCCTTTAACAGTTTGGCTAGCATCAGGGTTTCTTAACCTGCTTGGCTAGGCCACGAGATACAGTGTATCCCAAGGCTGCCAATGCAGAACACACAAAGCCAAAGACCTTGTCTGCGTTGGAGGTTCCTTCGGCATCAACGATGCCTGCTCCCCACGCTAACGATGCCAATACGCAGCAAAGCGTTACGTAGAATTCTGTGGTTTTATACCCCGGCTTAGGGTTGTTGTTAGTCGCCATAATTTTAGTCGTCTTTCTTATCTTTCGCCAACCGGATAATCTTCCACGCAGTCCAACAGATTGTCAGGCCGAGCAGGATTATGGATAGCACTGTTTCCACTGCATCAAGGTTAACGGCTGCGAGTGTCGCACCATTTACCCCAAAGGTTTTCAAGTAATCTAAATAGTCGTTCATTGTAAAGGTTGAGGTGGCCCCCGCAAGGGCCACCCCAGTTGACGACGACTACTTCGCCTTAATCGCTTGGAGTTTAACTTCCGTCACGATCAAAGATTATCATGCATCCGTCTTCCGGCCTAACAGGGCGGAAGGCAGACATGTATGTCGCATAATGCCGCGCCAGTTTCTCCAGAGGATCATTCCCCGAAGTCGCTGTAGCAGAACCAATCTTATCACCGCCTGTGACCCATTTCCAATCACCGGAATAGTTCTTGGCGTCAAAGGACAGACCGTAACCTTCAGGCTTCACAATCTCTGCCGTCATAACAGCAGGATTCAGGACGATAGCAGCCTCGTGGGTTGCAGTCTTCCATGCGGAGTTGATGGCGTACTTCTTGCCCTTGGTGGCAGAAGACTCAGTCCATTGGTCTATACGAGTATAAACGCCACCGGACTCAGTGAACCTCATTGGCATAGTCACAGGGACGTGCCGGAAGTTGCCGAGTACACGAGAGGCACCCAATCGCTTGAGTAACTCGTTAGGCTCACCGTAGCGCAGGTTATCGCGGTAGGTGGAATCCAACCCGGCAAGTTTCTCCGAATGTTCCATGCCGATAATCAGCGGGAACACGGGGCCACTTGCATCAAGTGTGATCCATCCATTGCTGTCACCCTCAGTCGCGCCATTCTCAATGAGACGGGCAGCGATAGCATTCAAGTGAGCAGGAAGCAACTGAGCCGAGGTTCCGGTCATAGTCAGAGACTCCGGTGCGGCGATAGTTGAATCCACAGTTAAGGTCGATGTGCTGGACACAACGATCTTCTCAGCGAACTTGACATACTCGTTGGCGAGTTTGTTTTCCCAAGACTTCTTGCTGCGCTTGGCGAGTTCATCGACATAGGCAGTCAGGAAGGCGCGTGGATTATGTTGGAACAGTAAGTCCGTTTCACAAATAATCGGGCCGCGTAGTTGGAATTTCTCCGGTGAGTACGTCCGCTCACTGAAGCCGACCTCGGCGTCCGTGAAACTGTCTGCACAAGCACCAAAGTTGGTGTCCGAGCCAGTGGATAGAGCGATGGCATCCCATGTCTCTGTATCATCCGTAGGCATCGAGTTCTCGACTGTGAAAGTTGTTTGCGTCAGTCCCGTATTGTTGGCGTAAGCCCCACGAGGAATAGCATTCAACCACAGCGAATTGTGTGTTGCTTTTCTATGAACCGAGTCAGCAAGACTTTCGGTAGCAACCTTCATGGCATCAAATGAGTTGGCCATAATATTTCCCTTTCGGTTGTCTTATGGGAAAGCTATGAAGTCGCACCACTCAGTGCAGTGACACACCCGTCCCGTCTCGTTCGGGTGGCCATCACCGATAGGGCCGTGCAGTTTGCCAAGCTGCCGTAGGGCGTGTCGCGTCTTTAGGCAGTCGCCACTGCAAGGAAAGTTATAGCAGAATGAGTGTTAATTGTCTAGCGACTTGCAGTGGATAAGTTACAGATGTATTTGTCTTGCAATACATAAACAAGTTGGCGTATTGTCCTTCTCGACGATGTCAAGGAGACGAGTCCAACTTAAAGGAAAAATGGTGTGCCTTCGGGTTGACGCCAAAACCAAGGAAGGGCTGGCAGAGGTTGCCAGCGAAACAGGAGTCAGCGTGAGTGACCTGATCCGAATGTGCGTTTCCCATGAACTACCCAGACTACGTAAAAGATATGGTGTCCAATCCTGAAGTTGACAATTTGAACAGTGAGGAAACCGAGAAGCAGGTGATTGGATGCTGCCTGCTGGAACCGGAACTTGTTGACGAGGCGGCTACCAGCCTGAAGCCGGAAGATTTCTTTGAGCTGAAGAATAGGAACTTATTCACACTGCTGCTGGAGATGCGGCATGAGTCCAAGCCAATAGATGTCTCGGTAGTTATTCAAGAGGCCAAGAATTTGCAAGGGGGGACAGATGCGGTGGGTGGCATTGCGTATCTTGCAGGGCTACCGGACTGCGTCCCTTCCTCTGCAATGCTTCCCTACGCTGTTGGTGTGGTAAAGCAAAAGTCCCGACTGAGAGGGTACAGGAACTCAGCCCATGAGGTTCTGCAACTGCTCTCTCAGGGGGGAGTAGGCGACGACGTGCTGCTGGAGGAGATAGCTACCCGCTTGACCCCACTCCTCCATCATGCCAACCGGGGCGGGGAATCCGAGATCAAAGACGTGGTCAGACAGGCCATCAACGAAGTTGAACAGGCGTTTTCCCTGAAGGGAGAATGTACTGGCGTTCAGACCGGGTTTCTCGCCCTTGACCGCTTAACATCCGGCTTCCAAAAGGGTGACATGGTTGTGCTAGCAGCCAGACCTAGCATGGGTAAAACCAGCCTAGCCATGAATATTGCCGAATATGCCTCAGTGGACAAGGGGGTTCCAGTTGGCATTTTATCACTGGAAATGGGGGAAGTTTCGTTGGTTAAGCGTATGCTTTCCTCTCGCAGTAATGTGGATGGCCATAATCTCCTGACAGGCCACCTGACTGAGAGGGATATTGTTAACCTTACCCAGACGGCAGGGGTGGTAGCCAAAGCCCCCATCCATATCAATGATTCAGCCGCTTTAAGTGTCCATGAGATGTCAGCGGCCTGCCGCCGAATGGTGCTAAAACATGGGGTAAAGCTACTGGTCATAGACTACATTCAGCTTTTGAGGGCTAAAGCAGAGAACCGAGTACAGGAGGTTGGCAGGATTTCTTCTGCCATCAAGGCGTCCGCCAAGGAGCTGGGTGTCCCTATTCTCGCTTTATCCCAATTATCCCGCTCTGTCGAGACACAGGACAGGCCACCCCGCCTCTCTGACCTGCGTGACAGTGGGGCAATCGAGCAGGACGCGGACTTGGTTCTCTTCCTGTCACGGGGCAGGGGGGATACTGTCACCCGCCTAGACTTGGCTAAACACAGGAATGGGCCCACCGGAATTATCGAGTTGGAGTGGGACGCCCCACGCACCAGATACACTAACCCAGCCTACTGGAACAAAGAAGATGCCAAGGTGGACACAAAGTGAATTCGACACCTATCAGCGACAGACTGGTCATCGTCATCCGGGGGATAGGCCACGTCCCGGCATTCAAGAACAAGAAGATCATAGCAGGGAAACGATTGATTACGGCCCCGAAGGCAAGAAAGTGGATGGAGCAGGCGACTGCCAGTATAGTCTCACAGTTGAATTCCTTATGTCAGACAAGAGACGACGCGACCTCGACGGAGCCTTGGCAACAATCTGCGACTGCATTGTTGCCGCAAGACGACAACTGGAAAGTTATACCGAGGATAAAGGTGACGGCAAGGGTGGTGCCAAAGGGAGATGAAGGAGCGATTATAACCCTGACCCGCCTGAAATGAATTTACCCCGTGATGGGGTAGTAACAGAAAAAACAAATAAAACATAAAACATGAAAAACGAAATAACCACTGGAGAAGTAGAGATAAAGAACGCCAAGATCATCTGGGTTCACTTGGAAAAACCAAGCGATATGTCAGACAGATTCGAGGTCACAATGGTCAACCTTGACGATAAGTCAGTCAAGGCACTGGAATCCATCGGGCTTACCGTTGAGGACGGGAAGGATAAGGTGGACAAGGAAGGGAACCCTAAGACCAGCCTTGGCCGCTACAAGACCGCCAAGTCCAAGCCTTACGAGGATGGCAGGAGTGGCGTGGTAGTCATGGATTCCACGCCGAGCGAGATGGTGGGCAGGACTCTTGGA
>TARA_R110002020_G_scaffold252171_2_pt1 | contig 12398 bp, 1 predicted proteins | sample TARA_R110002020 | Tara Oceans TARA_R110002020 (sample SAMEA4396489) | marine metagenome | biome: Westerlies Biome; feature: [MES] marine water layer (ENVO:01000295) within the mesopelagic zone...; material: water (ENVO:00002006), including particulate matter (ENVO:01000060) such...
CGATGGGACTCGTCCTAAGCCCTTTCAAGTGGATAGTGCAGTAGGGGGACTTTCACGATTAGACGATGCGACTGAAAAGCTTATTAAACAATTTGAACTAGGAACCATATCCATCACTGAGTATAAGGATGGTATGGAGAATCTAGATAAGGCTAGTGAACGTATAGTCAACGTTTTGGACAAAGCTCCAAAAACAGGAGTGGGTAGCGTTCCTGAGTCTACAATGGAACGTGCAAAGTCCCAAGTAGGAGATAGAAGACGATTACAAACTGAATCTATTCTTTCTATGGCTAGAAGACGTATTCCTCACAGAGCTTCTACAGCTACAGAAGATAAAAAAGAAGATGAAGGTAGGGAAAAGTCTGTTGAGAAGATGAATAAATTTGTGGACGGTCTGGGATCAGCAACGGCGGCAGTGGGAGGTATCACGGCGGCTATTGCAGGTTTTGATTTAGAAAATCCGATGGCTTCTTTGGTTTCATTGGGGTTTGCGGCACAGGCGGCATCGACTGCGTTAACTGCTTTTGGGTTGGGTCAGTCTATTGATAAGTTGAAAAGGACTCTGTTGGGTGTAAAGCTACCGGCATGGCTGGCGGCGCCAACGGTTGCTCACACGGGAAGAGGAGCGTTTGGTGGAATTACAACTAGACTTAGCACTCCTAGAGATGTTATGGCAAGGGAAACGGGGCGGTTTAGATCATTGGCTTTTAATGCGCGAATGTCTGCTCAACAATTAGGGACTGGTAAAACTGCGGGGATGGCAGCGTTTGCAACTGCAAGAGCTGGTGGTTCGTCAAGACTTGTAGCAAGCACTAAAGGTCTGAGAGTATTTGCTAGAAGCTTGCACAATGTGCCCAAATTGCTCAAAGGAGCGTTTACTGGCCTTCCCGGTATTTTAACTTCCTTATTAGTTGGTCCTTTAGTGGGAGCTATAGCGGGAAGTGTGAGAAAGGGAATGTTTGGGGAAAAGCAAGGTATTAAAGGAAATGAAGATATTCGAGGATTTGCTAAGACTAGCACCGGAGGAGCAATAGGGGCCGGACTGTTAGATTCTCTTGGAGGTGCGGCAGGAGCGGCTATTGGTGCTGCGGTTGTAGCTAAGATGATACCGGCATTGGCACCGTTCGCAATAAAGATAGCCTTGGTTGTTGGTGCTCTTAAACTTCTTAAAGGAGCTATTACGTCAGCTGCTGGGCAATTTGAGTTTAATGCCTATCAAGATATGAATAAGGCAGTGAGAGAGGCTACTGATCAGCTGAAAAAATTCAATAAACTAGAAATTGTTGGGACGGCATCATTAGAAAATGTTAATAATGCTGCGGAGGGTGTTATTAATCGGTTTAGCACTATTCAAAACGCATCTATACAACGTGAGAGTATAGATCAACTATTCACCCCGTCAGGAATATTGGGAAGGGGTGGTCTTATGAGTCAGACGATATCACAGCACCCTTCCAATATGTTCGGATTGGCCGATCAGGGCACTGGAATGAATACGGCAATGACGGCTGCTTCATCGACAGTGGGTGGGGGAGCTGCTGGGTTAGTTGCTGGAGCAGCCATCGGATCTGCGTTTAGTCCACTAGGGACTGCAATAGGGGCTATTGTTGGACTTGTAGCAGGTTCTCTTACTGGACTTGCCGTTACCTTAGGTTCTACAGATCAAGCCGTGGTAGCAACAGCAGCATCATTTGATAGGGCATCTAAAACTATTACGCCAGAGTTTATAGAAGAATTAGATAAAGCATTTGAAAAATCTACTAAGCATTTGGTAGGGAATTTTGCAGCGCTGGATGAAAACATAGTTAAAGAAATGGCCGCTATTCAAACTATTGATCCAGATCTTGATCCCACCAAGCAGGCTAATTTAAGTACGACAGCTTTCCAGAAAATGGGCGAAGCTTTGAAGAAAGGAACCGGAGAAACAAATAGATTTGTTACTGAGTTAAATAGATTAAGTGCTGTGCGTATTAAAACGGGAGTTATTAAGGCCGTTCAAACCGAGGCAGATCTGTTAGGTGACGTAGGAGGGCAAGAGCTTAAAACAGCTTTCTCGAAGATTAGAAATGAGCTTGATAAAAATATAAGCGAGGCTATTACTACTGGAGATATGAGTAAGGCATTTGCTACCATAGATGAGATGGATGCTAGTAATGAGACTAAGGCTGCGCTAAAAGAGGTAGTAAGAGCACGCATGGAAGAAGATACCGCTATGAAAAAGCAGATCGCAACGGAAAAAGTCATAGCGATGGCTGCAAGAGATGCGAGACGGGCACTAGACGCTCTGGCGGCTGGATTAGAGCAATTTGGTAGTAGAACTGAGGCTATTGGAAACGATGCTGAGAAAACAGCTAAAAAATTACAACAAGAATTTGAGCAAATTACTGGGGAAAGAGTTATTGGAGAGTTGGACAGCTTTAATCCCTTTGATAATGTGTCCAATGCAACCGATCAACAAATTGATACGGCCATTAACCAGTTAAGCAGCTTCAGTAGAACTCCTGACGAAGGACAAGCTGCATTTAGAGATTTGGCTGGGTTAGCTAAGGCTGAAAGAGACTTTCCTCTTATTTTAAGAGATGTTGTAAATGACCTACAAGCAGAAGCAGGTCCTGATGGAACCGTAGACAATCAAAAGGTATTTGATACGATTGTGGCGAGAATGAAAGAGGATGATATCGTGCTTCCTCCTCAAGCTCTCGACGCCTTAAAGGCCACTTTGCAAAAAGGTGTAACACGTCAGGGTGAAAAAGAAGTATTCACTATGTCAGCCTTAGATGAAATGTTGTCTGATACAGGTGATGTAAATCAGTTATTAGGAGAGACTAGCGGGAAAGCTACTGAGGAACTGCGTCGTGCTACCGAAGCCTTGAATAAATTGAAAAATGCGGCGTTAGAGGTTGCTCGCACTGAACAGAAGATCGCAAAGTTGAAGTTGGATAGTCAATTAGCTATAATGGATAAAGAGGATAGTATTAGAGATAAAGTTAATAAAGCGTTGATGACTACGCCCGATGCCTTCCAGCAAGCTACTGGAGATCTCGAAAAGAGATTGCAGGCCCTTGCGCAGGGCGGTCAAGATGTTAAGCTTGGGGACCTAGACGTACTTGATCCCGCCGCTTTGCAAGGACGCCTACAGACTTTAGAAGAAAGGAGAGCGGAACTTAAAGAACAGCAGGGTCAGATTCAAGAGGGTCAGCAACCCGGCTCTAACGCTCTTATAGATGCTTTAAAAACTAATGCTCATGAACAACAAAAAGTTAACTCTCAACTTAATGGAACTAAGCAGGCTTTAAAAGAATTGGCTAATGATACTAGAATGTTGGCTGCTATTGAAAGTAAAATAGCTCAGGCTCAAGAACGAGAGCAAACTTCTCGTAGTGGTTTAGTGAATGTGTTAGATGCTTTAAATAAATTAAATAGAGGAGAGATGTCTCCTGAGGAGTTCAATCAGACAGTTACCGACCCTATTAATGCGTTATTTCGTGCTTTTCAGCAAGGTCAATCTATTACTTTTGATGAAGGTGTAGGTCTTCTTGACACTATTCAAAGCAATCCTACACACAGGGCTCTCTTTGAGGGTCTGGTAGACGATGCGATGGCGTTGTCACCCGAAGAGAAGAGGGCTCAGGGATTAGTGGATTCTGAGGGAAACGCATTAAGCCGCGCGGGTGTTAAAAGGCAAATGCTCCGCAATCTTGCTGAAAATGCAGGTATTACTGGAAGTGCAATGGCGGCTGAAGGAGGACTTCCGGGTCTTAGCGAGGAAGTTATTGACAGATTGATAGAAGATTTTGTAGGAGCGCAAAGCGATCAGGAAGTATTGGCGGACAGTTTACAGAGAATTGGCAACGTTCAGATAGCTGCAATGGAAGCCGTTAAGCAACACGAGTTACAATTACTTGATCAAGTTTTACATTCAGCTAATGAAGGATTTCAAAAGGCCGCTCAACAATTCCAAGATGCCGTTACAGAATTCCAAGCATTTAGAGGTGGCATAGATCAAACAGAATTACAAAAGTTTGAGAAAACAGTAGTTACGAGAGACAAGGATTTAAAACAGGCGAAAACCGCCCTTGAGGGCGAGAAGCAAGCGCTCGAAAATATGAAGAAGAAGGGTAGTAAGGCTACTCCTGACGAGATACAAGCTCAAAGACGAAAAGTAGAGGATTCAAAATCTGATGTACGTATTAAGCAAGAAGCTCTTAGTAGAGCAAAGGATGCAAGAGACAGGGCTAAGCTTACTCATAATACGCAGAAAGAAGAATTGGCTAATAAGAAGCGTCAGAACACTCAGAATCAACAGCAAGCAGCTTCGGATGCAAGGACATCTCAAGATAACAAACCAGCCGGTACTACAAAACCAAAACCTCCTACGGGACAACCACCTCGTCAGCCAGAAGATACAAGAACAGCTTCTGAAGAACAAACCGGTATGGCTTCCCGAAAGAGGCGACTTGAGGCTGCTGATGAGTTTATTGCCGGTCTTAAAACTCAGCATGGTGGCGACTGGGCTAGAGGAAAGAAAAGAAAAGTAAACCAACCCGGTTGGTGGGACAGAAGGAGGGGTGTTTCAACGTACATGCCTGAGGGCGACGTTGACCTTAATCCAGAAAACGAGGAGAAATATAGAGAAATCTTAGGAGAGGATCTTTTTCAGGAAGTAAAGAGAAGAAGGCAACAAGCAGGTAGCCATAGTGCAGCCCGTACCGCGATGCTAGAGGAAGAAAAGCAAAGAGCCGCTAACACTCCTCCTAAGAAAGAAGAGGAGGTTCCGCCGCAGTTACCGACAGAAGAACCAAAAGCTCCTGCTGACACGGCAAAAGACGAAGACGCTAAAAAACAGACTAGTATCGGTCAAAATGGATTGGGAATATTGGGAAGTATTAAAGATTTAGTATCGAAAATTGTTGGGTGTGTATGTAAAGAAGAACCTAAACCAGATACAGAGAAAGCAGCGGCAAACACAGAGCAAGCAGCATCAGAGGCAGCGACGGCGGCTGGGAATGCAGAAGCAGCTGCAAGTTCAGCAGCAAGCGCCGCAGCATCTCCTCCTCCACCGGCTACTGTGCCAATAGAGGAAGTTCCTCCTCAACCGCCCACCCCGTCACAAGATACTCCTCCTGAACCACCCGCGACGACGCCAAAAAAACCAAAACAGCCTAGTCTCCGAGATGAGCCGGCAAGAGCTAACGAAGAGATGGCTGAGAGAAGAAGGCAGAATAAGAAAGATTTAGATGCAAAGAAAAAAGCTAGGCAAGAAGAGCTAAAAGGTAAGGTAAGAGATCTTACACAACCTGCTAAGGGTGAGGGAAAAACTTCCGGTATTAGTGTTGATGATACTTCAGGATTAAGTGAACCTCAAGTTGAACAAAGAGCTACAGCTCATGAAAGAGCTTTCCGACTAGGTCAATTAGAAGGAGTGTGTTTTGATGAGTTGAGACCCAGTCCTGTGACTCCTATTATAGAAGCGCCCCCACAACCAGAGGTTCACAAAGGGCCAAGAGCTGATGAAGACAAGCCCGAACCACCGACAGTATTTGATAAAGAAGGTAGTCCCGGATTTACACCGAACCCAGCACCACCTCCGGGCATTCGTAGTCAGTTAACTGCTGAAGACATGGAATCGGGGCAAACGACGGAGCAGTTGGTAAGGGGAAGGAGTCCCCAACTTGATCATGCTCGGGGCAATGCAGCAAGAGCTGGAGCTACACAGCCGATGATAATGCTAGGACCCGGCGATGCGGGTTCCGAAGCTGCACAGAGACGTAATCGTCAGAATGCTGGGGGTGGCGCGGGATTTTTTAGTGTGCCTGCAGACGAGGACAGCGCAATGAGCCACAAGAGACGTAAAAACGGGGAAGACAAAAATAGAGCGGGTGGTAATATACAAGAGATGTTGGAGAATGGAGCAAAATCTATAGGTCAAATTTTAACCACCTCTCTTAATGAAGCAGCTGTTTCTTTTGCAACTACAGTTACTGACAGTGAAATGTGGAAGGCTGCGGGAGGTAATTTTGCTAAGAAAGCACGAGAAGATTTAGAAGCTACAGATATTAAGATTAATGCTCAAATGGGTCCAATCACAGTTACCTTAAGCGATAATGGAATGTTAAGAAACTTAGAAAATAACTTGGTAACTAAGCTAACATCTATCGTTCAAGATGCTATTCAGCGTGAGTTAGGTCTGCAGGCGGACGGCACTCCATCCCCCATTAAGAATCAATAACGAAAGGTAATATTATGCCAGCTGGAGACGGAATTGTTTTTAAATATGGGGAATATCAGTTTGATCCGCGCCCACTGTTTACAATTGATAAGCAGTCGATTAAGACTCCTTCTAATACGGGTTTGGGTACGAATTATACACTTACTTTAAATGGAAGTATATTACCCAGTGGCATCGACCCTATGGATGGAAACAAGGGAGGTCTTACCACAGTATTTAATCACACTAACGCGTTACGAGATGCATTTGCTCAGGATTTTAAATTATTAGTTCTCCAATGCGATTCAGACGATCCTATTGTAAGCGGATATCCTAAGGTTTCTAGTATAGATGTATCAAATGCGTCTGACAATTACGTTCGTAGATCTGATTACACAATTACGTTAGAATTACCTTCCTTAACCGGAAAGGCATATGAAGCTGGTGGAATGATTTGCGAAGGAGATTCTGCTGGAAATCTTCAAGGATACGGACTAAAGTCTTTAACTGATGAATTTACAATAGAGTTTTTAGATGAAAAGGTAGGAGGAACTATTGCTACTTTCGGAGGTAGTCTTACAGCTGTATATTCTATTCAAAGAACTATGACAGCTCAAGGAGATTCTACAACTTGTATTGGATCTTATCAACAGCCATGGCAAAAAGCAAAAGCGTATGTTTCCGATCATTTAGGCTTTCCCGCTGATTTAGCTTCGGCTACTGGACTTTTATGTGTAGCAGGCTTAAATCTTTATAATAATTTTAGAAATATTTCTATTAATAAAGCAGAAGGAAGCGTAACTTCAAATGAAACTTGGGTAGCTCAAACAGCAAGTGCGCCATTCTTAGAAGAAGTAGAAGTTAATATAGAAAGAAGTACAGAGGGTCCTTTTACTACTGTTAATGTTGCCGGAACTATTCAAGGTCTAACTGCTGTTGATTATAGTGCATGCCCTCCTTCTACCTCCCCTAAGTACAACAATGCTCTTGTTGGATGGGGAACTGTTTCTGGATTAATACCTTCAAGAGTAGCGGCAGTTTATACTTATGGGCCGGGAAATCCGGGAGGATCATTAAATCCTGCAGCATTAAGTCAAAGTATAGGCTATAATCCTATAGGGGGAAGTATTTCTTATAATTATTCTTATGATGATAGACCTGCTCTTTGTTATGCTGGTGCTTTAAATGAAAAAATTGTATATAATTATAATGACCCTTCAGATGTATTTGCTACTCTTAGCATATTAGGAAAGGCTTCAGGACCTCTATATCAACAAATGGGAACATCAGGAGTTACTACAAGATCAATAGCAATCGACTCGGTTCTTCCTATAGGAACCGTATGTCCGGGAGGTATGGCCGTTTCTACCCCTACTGATTACGCTTCGCTTGTTAGTGCCTTTGAAGTAGATCTTAACGCCGCTTATAGTGTTGTATTTGTTAGTGACCATAGTGTTTCATGGGAACCACACGTAGGCCACTTTACTCTTAATAAAACTTGGACTGTAGGAAGCTGTTAAATGGCTCAGAATTTATGCGGACCTCAAAGTATTTATGGATCTTATCAACAAACCCTATTTTTAGGGTGTAGCGTATTAGGTTTTACTGCTAGCGCTGGGTGGAATGGACAACAATCGGAAATTACTATTGAATTAGTGAAAGATGATTGTGTTGCCGAAAAGGAATATTGGGCAACGACGTGGCCAGCTAGACAAGCCACTCCGCAGATTCATAACGGAGCAGACCCCGGTTTTACTTTTCCTCAGATCGGAGCGCCTGCCTATTTTCGAGTACAAAATTTTGAGTACGCGGGCTTGATACAGGCGTGGGATGAAAAAGAAGGTTCTGATGGAAAGCCTCGATATACTGTCAAGCTTACTGATCCTCGGGTTATTTTAGAACACACACAGGTTATTTTAGATTATTATGAAGAACAACAGTACGGTATTTATAATATTTTTAATGTTTATGGTTTTTTAGAATCTCGTGGCCTTGTATGTCGTGCCCCTATCATTGGAGGAGTGGGAACCGGTGCGCCAGCGTTGGGTGTCGGGGGTGCCATAAAAACTGATCGTGGCATTCCGTGGACATTAATTAAGAAAGCTTTGGAAAGTTTAACAGCTCATACTGACGGTGCTGATCCCGGAGGTCCTTCTGTTCCGGCTGGGATGCCTGCAAATATTCGTTACACACGAGGCGGTGGTCTCTTTTATAAAGGATCTACTGGAAATGGTTGGGGAGAATTAGATCCTAAGAATCCTGCGCATAGTGAGGATGGAGAGACTTTTCATCGTTATATTCTTGACATTTCCGAACTCCCTCTTCCTCAAGCTGCTGTGGCCAATGATTATCGCATTACGGGTCCTGTAGCATCTCTTACTGATGTTATTGATCAGGTATGTCAAGACGCAGGGTGTGATTATTTTGTTGAGTTACTTCCTGTAGAGAATGAGTTAGTTATTAAAGTTCGTGTTGTGAATAGAACTAGCGCTATTTTTCCTCTTGCCGCTGCTGCAAATCCAGCTATTACAAATTTTATTAATCAGTTTGATTATAATGCAGGTGCTGATGGTCGAGGTATTATTGCAGATGCTATTGGTAGAGAGCTTCGACCCGAAGTTAACAGTACTCTTTTAATTGGTGGTAAGGCTAGACAGTATTATGAAGTAGCTAAGGATATAGAAGAAGAATTTACTGAGGGAAATGTAGGTATTGGAGGTAATCTTGCAAAGGTCGGTCGGCCCAGAACCAATCCTTACAATATAACTCCTTTTTGGGGATATGATTCCGATGGCGTTATGCTACAGTCTAAAGATTGGAAAAATCCCAACTTATATTATGTTTCAAATCCAATTCAACAATTTGGATGGCAAGTTCGGTTGGACTTTAGAAAAATTAATTTGGCTCTTTTTTATCCTATTAATTTAGATCTTGAAGAAAATGCATATGGTTGGGTATGGGAAAATGAATTAAGATGGGCTCTTGGAGATTTAGCTACTTTTCGGAATATGATACTCCGTCCTTTTTATCCCGATACAGTACTAAGAAGATATTGGAGAGAAACTCTAGGGGCAAAGGCAAATGATGTAAGGCGTCCCAATGCAGCCTTTTCCGTAGAGCCGACAGTGGTTATTGACCCACCATATGGGAGTGATAATCCTGCGGGGGGATCGCCCAGCAACCGTCGTGCTAGAGACGAAAAAACTATGTTTAACTGGCTTAGTTCTTATGCCAGTGACGTATACGGTAAACAGTTTCTCGTTCAAGCCCCATATTTATGTGAAGCTCCAAACCCAGACGCTCCTGATAACGCGGTATTTCCTTTTGATTCTATTTTTACAGACCTTCCTTCTACCGAAGGTGGATGGCCTTCTCAGATGTCTAGAGACGCAGATGGGAATAATATTTTCTCAGATGCTACTAAGGTTTTGGGCATTGACAATCCGAGTCGCGAGGGAGATTTTTTTAGAGATGACTTGGGAAAATGGTCTCCTATATTAAAGTTTGAAGGACCCTCTCCTGATAAAACAGGCTTAAATACCCAAGCTTTAAATATAGATGAATATCTGGCGTCGTCTGGGTGTGTTTTTCCTTGGAAGGGAGTTCCATTTGCTGAACCGGTTCCTGAAACCGGGAGAATGTGTGTGTGGGTTAAAGCTACTGTAGAACCGCAGTGGGTTTCGGGGTGTCCAGTAGTTGGTGTTGATCCTACCCATTCTACTAGATCTGCTCACTTAAAAATTTCTGCTCCTGTTACTACAGGAGATGCTCAGTGGTCATTTGCTTCTAAAGTTACCGACGTAGTCAATAGTGGAGGACCGACTAGTGCAAGTCCTAATGTCACAGCTCCTATGAGTGGGGTTTTAGGATTCCCTCATGAGACTGCAGGTACAACAGCTCCCGGTGCAGTGTGGCCTATGGGTGCTGGAGTGCCAATTGTAAGCAATACTAGAACTTATGGACCATGGAGAGCAATAGGTAAAAATCCCGGAGCAGTGAATTGTGAAGTTGATGAAGGTTTTGCTCCGTGGGAATACGGAAGTATTACATCGATGAATAAGGCAGCTGCAGCTAAAGTGGTTGATGCTGCTACCAGTATGCAAGTTGTTGAACGGGGACAGGTAACAGTTCCGGGATATCCAGAAGTATCGTTAGGAGCTGCTTTATATTTAAATCCACCAGTTCCGCTTTTTTATCATGCAAGAGTCCTTTCCTTAGGCACGCATCAATATCCTGATGCTGCGCCCAATCTCCAGCAGGAAATGTATAATTATGTGGACCTTTTGCCAGTGGGGCAGCCATTACTTATTAATGTTATTCCTCTTGGTGTTAATATTAGTAATATTAATGTTAATGTAGGAACACAGGGAGTTACCACTAGCTATACAGTTAATAGTTTTACTCCTGTCTTTGGAAGATTTTCTAGAGGTAATGCGGAACGACTTAAGAAGCTTGGTCTTGAAAGACATCGGGCTTCGCGGGAAAGACGTGCGCAGGCATCTCTCCAGAGATTATTGAAAATAGCTGAAAATAGAGCTTCTTTAGCTAGAGCTGCTTCCGAACCCGAAGGTCCTTTAAACCAACATTCTCCCAATATAGCAATTGCCGGTCAGCTTGTAAAAAAGTATGACTATAAACGTAAAATTGTTATGGGGGTAACAAAAAATACAATGGTTAATTATGGAGATTATGATAAAACTTCCATAATGACTTATGATGGGTTTTTTCGCCCCGTTTCTAATTACGGTGGTGCTCAAGAATTGGGTGAAGATCAAATTCTTCCTAAGATTACTGCTAATAGTGGAGCTGGCGCTGCTGCAGTTGGCCCGGACAGCTCCCTTGGACTTCGTGCTAATCAGCCCTTATTAAGCCAAACTGTTCCTCCTACTCCTCCTCTATCAGGATGCACACGTCTTCCCATTACTGCAAAGTATTTGGATTTTCTCGCAGACCCCGTATCTAATTCTACTTTGTTGGACTCTGAACGTGCTAATTCTAGTACGAGTGGTCATGATGTAGAAGGTGTAGCAAGAAAGAGTCTTACATGGTTAAGTGGAAATCAGCCTGACGGCGCTAATTCTATGCTGTTCTTCCAAACAGGAACAAATCCCACTAGCTATGCTGATGATTATAGATATATGGCCATGCGAGGTCCTTTAGTGATGCAGTCGTGGGGGTATGACGTAGAGGGATATCCTATTCCCAATTCTAAGATTGATCCTGAGTCATCCCAGTGGTATGTTGATGGATCAGGGGGGTTTGCAAATAGTTACGCACACTTAAACCATGAATTTAGATCAGATTGGCTATCGGATGCAAGAAATTGGCCAGTTGCTCCCATTGACTTGAGGTTCGATAGATATAGAGGGGTGTGGACCATACCTCCTGCACCTAGTTTAACTTTCGCGAATATACAGCGGGGAGGATATAACAATGTTTTTGATCAGACAGGGGTCCTACCTGCGGAGGGATCGGGTATTGCGCTGTCTCATTCACCGGGTCCGGGGGACACGAGTTGTCCTGCTCCGGGTCATATTCTTGTTCGTAATCGGTTTCCTTATCCTCTATCGGGGGAAATCTACGCTTACTACCACTCCCAAGATAACGTCTATTGGGCTATTCCCGGTCCTAGTGGTGATCGTGACAGGAGTGTTAAGATTGCAAATAAAGGGTGTCTTGGAGTTACTCCCGATCCAGAAATTAAAGATGAGCCATTAGGCCATATAACAATTGGATGTGGTCTGAACCTAACTCAAGATAAAAGTGGGGGTGAACTTGTACCGGGTCACTTTACCGTAGAGGGGCAGATGTGGCAAACCTCGACATGTCCTGACGGAACTGCGGCAGGGTCACCTAGATCCTACGCTAATATAAGGTTGGGAAAGGGTCTCTTTTTCGGTGATTCCGCTGCTAGCCCAGACTCAATTGTACTTTACGGCCCTACTTATGCTGCTGATAGATGGGTAGGAGATCCTATTGAAGGACCCGGTGGACAAGTTACTACTAATAATTACTCTCGCGGTACGGATCAGATTATACACTTTAATTTTAAATCTCCATTATACTGTAAAACTGCAAATGATGGCTGTACTGTAGACGTGCATGTAGAACGTCCAACCGTTATAGGACCCCCCGACCCTCCGGGCGGTGGTGGCGGTGGCGGCGGTGGCGGTGGAGGAGGCGGTGGAGG
>TARA_R110002020_G_scaffold475337_1_pt1 | contig 12396 bp, 5 predicted proteins | sample TARA_R110002020 | Tara Oceans TARA_R110002020 (sample SAMEA4396489) | marine metagenome | biome: Westerlies Biome; feature: [MES] marine water layer (ENVO:01000295) within the mesopelagic zone...; material: water (ENVO:00002006), including particulate matter (ENVO:01000060) such...
GCATGTATTCAAGTCTGGAAGCAGAGGCTAGGTAATGGCAGTAGACTATAATCAATTATGGCGTGACCCTAAGTGGGCGGGTCGCATGTCTGGAGATTTAGCTGGAGGAACTGTTGCTCAAAGAGCTTTACATGGTATGCAAAGTGCGCTAAATTACCAAGCGTCAGAGGGTGGTAATACTGCCCCTTGGAGAGATGTGTCCGGTGAACAGCGTATGCTGGATGATCTACACGCCGCTATGGCCTATGAACAGGTGGCAAAAGCAGCAGGTGTTGACCCGAAAGCGCCTGTTCAGTGGGGCGATACCATACGTCCTGAATACCAAAAGGTATTGGATTATGCGGCTACAGGGAGCGGTCCTACCTATGATGCTCCCTATATGCGTTATCCCACAGCACAAGGTTTTGATCCCAGTAGGATTTTAAACCCCCCAACCTACACTGATGCTTGGAAAGATCCAAAATGGAGAGGACGTTTAGGTTCTAACGCAGCAAGAACAACTGCTTTGGAAGCGGCTAAACAGAATTTTCAGAGCGCACAGGAAGGACTAAATCGTTGGCCCTCAGATCAGTACGATGCTCCTCAACCAACTACTTTACAAGACTACTACCGAGCCTACGATGACTATAAAACATTAATTGAGTACGGAAGAGCCGGTGGTGATATTAATAAACAACTGCAGTGGGGAGATACTCCAGACCAGAGTTGGCTGGATATGGTTAATCCTCCTGCTCCTACTCCGCAACCTCCTTCACCTGATCTCATTTCTCCATTTCCCCCAAGTACAGGCCAACCACCGCCGGGACCACCAGAAGAAAGCCATACTCCACAACCTAAACAGGGTCTGGGCGATGAAGGGGGTCCATTTGTAGGTTCATCAGTAATGACTTATTACAGACGGCCCAAATCCGGAGGGGGTTACGATTATTACACCTCATCGCAAGGCGGGGGACCAGAAGTGGGACCGGAGTGGGAACCGTCTAGCTCCCCTTGGCCGGGTGAGCCAAAGCCAACAATAGGCGACCCCGGTACGTTAAGAAAGACCGACCCCTACGGCAACATCCCCTATGTTGATCCATCCCTGAGGGACACAATGCCTGAAGGATTCCAAATATCAGGACTACCAGCTCTTTCCGTTTTAACGCCGTTTATTAATCCCTCTACAGGTGAAGAGTGGACGGCAGGAGATTCGGGGTATATACCACCTGAAGGTTGGGTGGAAAAGAATTATCTAGATCAATACGGTCTTGAAGAAGCAATGAAACGTGCTGCAAGGGGTCGGGCAAACTTTGCTCCTCACACAGCCGAATTGAGTCCCCCACAACCTACTCCACAACTAACAACACAAGAGGGTACGCCAATGGCTACACCAACACCGACCGCCGCACCAGCAGCGGCACCAGCAGCGGCACCACTTCCTGCACCTCCTGCGGTAGCACCAGCAGCGGCACCACCTGCAGCTACAATGGCAGCTACTACAACTACACCACCGCCACAAAATTATGAACAACTGATGGATATAACCGAAGGACGAGTAGTTCAACCTGAATTTCCTCAGGGAGGAGCTTTACAAGCTGAATTACAAGATATTGAGGAATTAGAGTTTGAAGAATCTATGGAGATGGCCTCTCCTCAAGTAGGTGATGTAGTAAAAATTTCTGAAGCAGGTTTAGACGTTTCAATACCTAGTCCTCTACAAGCATCTACCTATCAGGCATTTGTACAGGAAGGTACACCAGAATTTACTGCAGCACAGGGACAAGTATCAACACAGTCACTTGTAGGGGATATACAGGGGGCGGTATCGCAGGAAGCAATAGCACAGGCTGCAACTGGAGAACTGGATGAACGGGCTACAGTAAAATATCAGATGGGTCAACTGTTTAGTTCTTTGGAGGAAGGTAAACCGCTACCAGCATGGGCAGCACCTGCTGTTCGTAATGTTGGTGCTATTATGGCTAAAAGGGGCTTGGGAGCATCTTCTATGGCAGCAGGGGCTATTACTCAGGCCATCATGGAGTCAGGAGTACCTATTGCTGCAGCAGATGCCAAGGCGTACTCAACCATACAGCTACAAAATTTAAGTAATACGCAACAGGCAACATTACAGAATGCCATGACGTATGCTGCTATGGATAAGGCCAATCTGGATGCACGTATGAATACTGCAATTAATAATTCAAGGGCATTTTTAGCAATAGATACTGCTAATCTTACAAATAAACAACAGATGCAGTCTATAGATCTACAATCCAAATATCAAAAACTGGTTTCAGATTCTGCAGCACAAAATGCGGCATTACAGTTTAATTCTAAAACTACTAACCAAATGAATGAATTTTATGAAGAGTTAAATACTCAGATAGAAGCTGCCAATAAGGCACGATTATCTGCAATTAGACAGTATAATGCAGGAGAAGATAATACGGGCGCTAGATATTTAGCCTCTCTTGAACAGGCGCGAGATTCATTTAATACAAAACTGCAGGCGCAGATTAACCAGTCCAATGCGGTCTGGCGTAGACAGGTAAATACAGCTAATACTGCACAGCAAAATGAAGTAAATAGACAGAATGCCATGAATCTGCTTAATTTAAGTCAGGATTCATTAAATAGGCTGTGGATGAAATATAGAGATGATGCTTCTTGGATATATAATTCAGCAGAAAATGCTATAACGAGAGAACATCAGATTGCTCTATACGCCCAACAGCAAGCCGATAGAGAATCGATGTATGATAAAGATCTATACGTTTCTACTTTTGAAACATTAGGAAGTGGGGTTATGAAAACTATATTTCCCCATTTTGCTACTACCGGATTTTCAGGGGATAATCCTTCTGATATATAGAATAGGAGATAAAGATAGTGATTGCAAATTATTTAGAAGCGGCTGATTATTATGGTGCCGATGATGAGGGAGAGTTTTACGATCCTTCTGAGGAAAGGGGATACTCTGTACCTCTTGAAACTTGGCGTAGATTATCTCCCGACAGTGATAGTTGGATACACAAATATGAACCTTGGGAAGAGCAGGCTCAGGCTGTTTCTTTTTTTGAACAGAACGAAAAAGAGGAAGATGGCCTTACTCAATTAGGGAGGTTGGCTAGTGTTTTCGGTTCAGTAAAAGATCCTAGAACAAAAACTGCATCGGAAAGAGCAAGACAAGTAGCAGGATCAGGAGAATCAGTACCAGCAGGAATAAAAATGGCGTTTACAGCGGCAGGAGAAACACGGGGTCAGTTGATGGAGTCAATAATGGGAAATGTTTTTCGTAGTCCACAAGCGAGATCATTTGATAATGTAGTCTGGAATCCTCCAAAAGTACCAAAATCTCCTACTGTACCGGAGCCGAAAAGTATTATACGTACAACAAGACGTAAACAAGCATAAAAGAGAGTTCTGCATAGGAATTTAATATGGAAGAAATAACAAACTATCAACAGTTCGCTAATGACGATTCAGTAGAGGCACTCAGCGATGATGAAGTTACTACAGGATCTCCAATTACTGATAGAGACCAGTATGATGCACCAGTACCCGGACAATCGCTTACAGATGAGCAGGGTAAGTGGGGTTGGGAGAGGCCCCCGAGATTTGCTAATCCTGAAGAGGCTTTTGACTATGTGTTAACTCAGATTGAAAGAACAGAAGAGGGTAAAGAAGAATACAGAAAATTTATGCTGGCCGGAATACCTATTGAATCAGTAGTTAATACTATCTGTTTTGGTGGTTTTACAGAGGGTTTCTGGACTGCTGATATGTGCGAACTTCTTAAATTTCCACTTACACTATATTTTATAAATATGGCCCAAGAAGAAGAAATACCTGCAAAAATGTTTAATGAGTCTTCAGTACGACAAAAAACTGAAAATACAGGTATGGATATGGAGACTCTGTTTAAACTTATGAAAGAAAATAATCCCGATCTACATGAGAAGGTGGGAAGAGGTCTTGAAAATCAAAAAGAAGTTGAGCGATTTAACGAAAGTGTGGTAACCCAAGATAATTCATCTAGAATATTAAATGATATTCGCGATAGATCACAAAATACGGAAGATTCATTTATGACTGCAGAGGAGGTTTAAGTTATGTTTTTACCTTTAAAACTGGGTATAGCAGCATCTGTTAAAGGTGCTGCAAATGCTGCAGATGAAATGCTGGATTGGAAAGCAAAATCTGATAACGAAAAAGCAAAAGATGCTAGAAAAGCTGCTGCCGAAAAAATGAAATTGAGCAATGCGCGCATAGAACATCTATGGAAGATGCAAAAAGAAAGTGAATACAAATATGCCCAATCACAAAAAAGACAGCAATACACTATAGGCCCATTTGGTTTTATGTCTGAAGATAAACGGAATAGCAAGGGGTGGACAAATATTGCGCTTAATACTTTTAATGCGTCTTTTGACACTAAAGGAGGTAACGACCGCGTAAACGGATGGTACGAGAGCCTGAACGAACCACAGCAACAATTGTTTGGAGCGCATTTGGCGAAGCTTTTAAATATGTGGAGGCAGGGAACCGCACAAAAATTACAGACAGGCACACGGATCAAGAACGATAAAGTAATAGGGGGAGCGCAGCAACTAGTCTATGCAGACCCACAAATTGAATTTGCTAATACTTTTAGGTGGTTTCAAAACAAGTTTCCTAAACAGGCAGGCAGTCTTCTTAAAGCTATGGGACGGGATGATCAAGCTGGAAAAAGGACTCACTTACCTGTAGATGCGGCAAATAGTCTAGAGACAGAGATCAGAGCAGAGCTTCCAAAAGTTGATAGGAACAACCCGAATGGACAATTTGTAACACAGGCACTAAATAGTATTGCAACTAATCGGAGCCTTTATAACGCAGGTTTACCGGGCGTGCCAAACCCGAAGAAACCTATTTCACACTTTGATAATAACTGGATTAACTGGGGCGCACGGACCATCACCTTAGAAAATCAGCAAACATCAGCACCCCAGAGAGTATCTTATGCTAGAATACTTGATGGAACTAAAACAAGTCTTGACAAGAGTAGGATGGCAGATACAATTGTAGGCAAATATTATTCTAAAATATCCGAGTCCGGTTTAGAGCTAGAATCTCCAAATGCAAATGGAAGTAGTCCTTCCCAAGCAACTTGGAGTTCTGAAGCTCGTAAAATTACAGAAGGAATCCGTAATTTTTACATACCCTCCGATTTTAGACGTTCTGTAGTAACCCAAACGTCACAGGTAAATACCGTGAACAATGCTTCTTATGGAAGAGGTTCAGTAACTAATAGAACGTCTGGTAGCATAGAAGAATTTAACAAAGAGTTTAAAAGTAAAACGTCAGTTACTAAAAAAGATTTTGAAAATTATCGAAACAAATACGATGCTTCCATAAAGGTTATGGGCTATCTTGGGCAGATGAGAAGAATAATAAGAAGTGGAGATGCAGATCTTAGCTGGTGGGGAAATACAAAATCTGCAATTGCTAATACTTTAGGGGTATTTGATGATATATTAACGGATTTAGGTCGTTGGAAGTCCGATGATGAATATGGAGACCCTAAGAGTACATACATGACGCTTAGAGACAATGCTGCTAGGCATCTGGATGACTACAGGACGGGCTCTTATACAGATAAAATAGCACAAAAGTCTGCCGTATTAAAATCAGTGGCTGCTTTGGCTGCTTTTGCTATGGCTCAAATAACACAAAATAATACAGATAAGATTTCCAATAAGGATATCGAAATAATGCAAGAGAAGGTGCTTTCTATGACCGGGCCGCGTAAAGCACAGATAGCAGTCATTAATAGCCTAATGAGAGACATGGCTGTAATAAGACTGGCTCATGCAGGATATTCAGATATTAGCCCGACTGATAGTGCAGAACGAATGTATCATAATTTCGGGGCAGCGAACTGGCAAAGAAAGCTTATTTTAAATTCTGATAACGGTACTATTCTTAAACTTCTAAATAGTCCCGAAATAACGGACGAATGGATTAGGAAACGTAACAGACGAATTGGCTTGCCCGGTGTTAATTCTGCTTCCGGCAATCAAAGTGGAATATTAATTGGTTCTAATAACTTAGATGAACATCTAAGAAAAGGAGTTTCACAGAACAGGGTTAATGTAATTGGTACGTATTCTGATGGGCAATTTGGGCAGGCTACAACTGCTAGAGGAAAAATTTTGAGGGAATTGCTTATTGGTCATACGACGTATATAGAGGGGATGGCGGAAGAAAGAGTGGTGGTAGGGGCGCGTCCGGCTACCTATATGTTTAACACCCAGTTAACGGAGGATAAAGATGCTTTTATGAACACTTTGAAAGCCGCATCATGGAACTTGGTAAATACTATAAATCCCGACCTCCGACCCGGCCTTGTGTCTATTTATAATATAAGCGGTCTGGGACATATTGCCATAACCGCAACTGAAGGAAAGGACAAAGGACGTACTTTGAAGGTATTTACTTCTAAAGTGGGGCAGATATTTTTTACTCATAGAAACGATATTGAACAGGTAATTTCAACTTGGGGCAACATAGGGGCTGAACAAACTAGAAAGCCAGTACCAAATAAAGGTGCGAATATAAAGAAATTAGTCCCGTCGAACAAAAACGTAACAGAGGGCACCCTTACCGATGATCTCGGTAAATACGTCGGTGGACTCAGGAATGGCAAAATGCACGGACAGGGGACCTATACCTATACTGTGGAACCACTTATTGGCGCTAAATACGTCGGTGGATACAGGAATGGCCAATGGCACGGACAGGGGACCTATACTCACTTCGATGGCACCAGATACGTTGGTGAATGGGATGATGGCGCCCAGCATGGACAGGGCATTCTGTACCATGCTGATGGTACGGTGGATAAGGAGGGCATCTTTAAGGATGGCAAGTTTGTACCGGGAAATCCTTCCAAACCTCCGCCAAGGGCGCTTGCACCCGAGCCGGCGTTAGAGGGATCCTCTTCAAGTGCGCCAGTGCCGACGCTTTCTCGGGAAGCCAGCACAGTACGGCGTTCAGAACGTCAGATAAGGGGAATAACTGCAAAAATAGAGAACCTCAAAAACCAACTTACAGCCCGAACAGATAAAAATAGTCCAGAGTCTATGAGACTAAAGAAAAATATAACAGAGCTTCAAAAGATTTTGGATCAAAATAAGAGAGCGGGGAATTAGTATGGAAAACGTAAACCCGCAGGATAGATACAAGAATACAAATTGGGATAAACTTCCTCCCGTCTCTGCTAAACGCCCACCTGCCGTAAAAATACAGGGAGGCACTACAGATGACGCTACCCCATCCGCAATTCCTATTGTGGTTCCTGAAGATGCGAGTCAAGTAGATTCTTCTTCTGCTGTTTCTTCTTCTGCTGACAATGTAGATTCTTCTTCTGCTGTTTCTTCTTCTATAAAAAATATATTTAATCCAGATAGAACACCCGTACTTCCCGAATTAAATCTGGCAGTACAAAATCTGATGAAAGATCCAGACCTTATAAAAAGAATGAAAACGTATCAGGCTGATACGTCAGCCAAAAGAGCTAAAAAGACTGTAAGTAAGGTTGGTGGAATTCACGAAAAGCGGACCCAAGAATGGGACGAGTTTAATTGGGATGCCCCTGCTATGGGTACTACCAGAGTAGAAGCTAGAGATAAAGCACAATTAAAACAATCTACCAGAAGAGCTTTTGAAATAATAGGAGAAGATACGCCGATATACAATAGTAGCGGCCAATACGTCGGGACCATAATGCAGGGACGGGTAGCAAACTATCTGGATCAGAGGTTTGAAAACCTGTGGGAAAGGGCTAACCCTGTTATTGCTAAGAAAGGTGGGAAAAGACCAAAAGAAGTTGCTAATACGCACAAATTTATAGCAAGAGAACTAAGTGATATATATAAAGATGATCCTTGGGCATCTAGAATGCTTACTATGACGTATGGAACACTAAAAGGTGTTATTGGAGATCTATTTATAGGGGGAGGCATTGGCGGGGGTCTTGGAACTATAGATTATATGGGTGATGCGCTGGGTGATGGTTTTACCCTATTGGCTATGGGACTTGGCTTTGAAAAATTTGTGAAGAGGAACCCCTTTCTTTTTGGAGAAGGTGCTACAACCGGAAAGGGAGCAAACCTTTTACGATCATGGATAGAAGGATACAATCTTGCACATGATTCCTTTTTTGGCAGAAATCTACTGGGAACAGGGATAAATACAGACGGTTTTACAGTTGCTAATGCGCGTCCTACAATTATGAACTGGTTTACCGGAGTACAACTCCCTCCAACTATAGCAAATATAATTATGGATAATGCAAATCCTACCGGAAGTAATCTTATGAGTATACTTTCAGGACATTTAGCGGTAGGAGTGCCGTCAGGGGCTATGGTAACTACGGCAAGATTAGTACTTGGAGCTAAACAGTTTAAACGATTTCAGGAGTATGCTCAAAAAAACGCTATGGCACATGGGCTTCAAGCAGGCCCGGTAACTCCAAGCATACTTGGTAAAAATCCTGAAGTATTTCACGCAATGGTAGAATCTTTTATGCTGGGCGAACTAAAAAAATTTGGTAGGGTGCCGTTTGCAACTAAACTTATGAGGGGCGTAAAAGAACAGAGTATTATGAGATCAATGCACTATGAGGCGGGAGGTTTAGCAGCACGCCTTCAGACTAAAAGCCGGGGACAATATAGAAAAATAATGCAGGGGAGAGTTGCTAGGCTTGTAAAACAAAGAAATAAAGTCTATCTTGAAGGGGGTTCTCAAAAAGCGATAGAAGATCTAACTATTAAAATTCGTCATGCGGAAATGAATGCGTTTTTAGCTTCAAAATTTAACCGTGTAATTTCTAATCCAGTAGCAAGAGAAGAAGGACTTGTAGAATTTTTATTTAGTGTAGGGGCATCTCTTCCAGACTGGCTTAATGGTGGAGAAGCAAGCTCCTTTAATATACTTACTGGTTTAGGAAGTGTACTTGCTTTTCAGAGATTGGTACCCAGACTGGCTACTAAAGGAGAAGCTACAGTTAGAGAAGCTGCAATGGATATGTATTCTATCCTCCGTTTTAGGAGAAATAAAGAAGATCTGAGAACGGTAACTGATATTGCATCAACTACCGTATTAAAAGGAGGCACTACTAAAAAGTGGGAAAAGGGGGATGACGCACTTGAAATACTAAATAAATTTTTTAGTCCCGGTACAATTAGACGACTAGGATTTGACGATCCTAGTGTATGGTACTCGCTAAGAAGACCTACAGAGGGAGAAACATTCCGTAAAGTTCCTTGGAAACAAAGGAATCAGCTATCAAATATTATGCAAATACTGCAGAAGCATGGTCTCGATGCCAGTATACCGAATATGATAGAAGACGCAGATAGATTAGGTAGAAAGGTAGAAGAGTTTGGAGGGGACAGAGATGCTTTTAATCTTAGTTTTGCTAAAGTTACCGCTCTAACTCCTCTACTAATTCTTAATTCAGCAGAAACTGGAATTGGTAGTATAACGACTGGTATAGGCAGACTGAAGCTAAAAGCTTTTGATAAAAGTATAGGCACAATTAAAGACATGAAACTTATGAGCGACGAAATTGAAAAGCTAATGGAAAAAATATTGCCCGCAGGTGCCGATCTAAGTCTAGTTCCAAAAGATGTAAGGGATATGATTGATGCCATGAAGAGAGTTGTTAATGAAGCAAATCAACAAATAGTCGGACTGGCAGACGATTTAACTACAGCGATAACCCGTACAAGAGTACATTTGGACGAACATGCTAGTGTATATCTCCCAGACAAATCAAAATATAGTAAGAGAATTATTGGACAAGAACTTGATGATCTAGAAAATACATTAGCCAAATTGGAAATAAAGTCTGGGGTTGGTACTGAAATTCCCGGTGTATCAAGAGATGCTGCAGAGAGTACCCAAAGTGCTATAGCCAGAGCAGAAAAAATAGAATCCGAGATGACCGGCCCAAAATCTGAAGCGGCGACATTTTTAAGAAGATATAGAACTTACGAACAGTGGGCTGACCTTAATGCGGGTAGAGTTATAGATCCAAACCTAGAAAAGAGACTCCCGTATAAAGCTATTATTGAGCTTGCACAAGAAGTGCGCGACCATGTAGATAAAGCCTTTACTAAGAGATTTGAAAAGTTTTTTGCCGAAGTTGGCGATAACACAGCCGCAATAGACAATTTTGGGGATGATATTTTTGGACTATTATATAATGTACAGAATCTAGACGAAAAGATTGCACTTTTTGGTCGAACAACTATAGGTCAAGCAGAGAGAAGAAGGCTTGCTGATATAGTTGAAACAAATGCAACAAGAATATTAGATGATTATTACAGAGTAAAATATCCTGATGAGTATGACCAGATAAAGGCAAAAGAAGCTGATATTGCTAAAATAAAAAAAGCACTTGGAACAGATAGGGAACTTCCAGACTATATACTTTTAAGCGCTCTCAGCACAAACGAGAAGCTAGGTATAAAATTTACAATGAAAGTTTCCGATATGGAAGAACTAAGACGAGCGATAGCAAATAGAAGGCTGTCAGTAGATAATAACGTATCTAAAAAAGACTACAGGAAGTTAGAAGAAGAACTTGAAAAGGGCATAAAAATCGGCATTGGGAGTAAAGAGGGTGTAGACGCTTATGATGCCCTAAAAACAGACTATACACAACAAGTGGGTGTACGTTTCTACGAAACAAAAATAGGAAAAATGCTATATAATATGAGTTATAGAGATGAGCCAGATATAAGTGGATCATACGCACCTAGAAACTTTTTTGATTTAAATAAGCTATTTGACGAAAATAGGCAGGTCGCCAATGATTTTGCAGCGGAACTTAGGGCATACTTCGGTATAAAACAGGCAGACGGATCGTATCTCCTAAACAAAGAAACAGTATTTGACATGGGAGAGGGGAGAACAAAAGGTATTAGGAAAGTTCATGTAGGGAAGAGACTTTCTCCTATGCTAAATACCCTACTAGAACTGTCGGTAGCTAATACTGACGCATTTAGAAAGCTGGACACCGTGATAAAGGAATGGGGTGATATATCACCCTATGACAAAAGACGGAAGCTCGTTCAATATATAAGTGGACTCTCTAAAGGTTCTATAGAGGGTATGTATACCTACAGGGGATTTAACCTGCTAGGGGATCTACTTAACGCTGAAGGGGATGTATTTTCAAGAAGCTTATATAAAATATTTAATGAAAGTGAAAATTTTAAAAAAGAAATGGTTAAAGTCAATACAAGGCTAGATCTTATGATTAAAGAAACTGCCGCAAGAAAAACTGCACTTCAAAACCTGTCTTCTGAAACAAATAATATAAATCTAACTATGGAGATAGCAAAAGGCGGTATAAAAACAGTAGACGAGTTTATGGATGCCCTACTGCTACCCGGTTCAATAACTGCGGATACCCTTGAAAGCTTTGTAATAAATTGTGCCAAACACCTGAAGAAAGATGTTGAAGAGATACGAGAAGCACTATTTTATAATGCTACTAGAAGACTAAACCAGAGAGCTTATTCAGACATAAAAATAGATAGGCCAGATGGTAAAAAAGATATAAGATCAATAGCCGATGAAACATCCGCTATATTCGACTCAGAGAAGTTCTATTCGGACATTTTAAGGTTAAGGCCGCAGCTTGAAACATTATTCCCTAATAAAAAATTTAAAGTTTTAATCGATGGGGAAGGTGCAGATGCTAAAGGATACAAATTTATTGAGATGGATTTTGATGAGTGGTATGATAATTTAGTCGATTTTGCAACACTATTTAGAAATGCACAAACTGCAGAAAAATTAAAGACACCTAAAGGTTTATACGCATGGTCTACTAGAGGACTTAGCCCTTCAAGCTATATTAGTAGAATATACAACATGAGGAGGGGTATAGTAGGGCCAAAATGGGTAATAACTGAAGCTTTACTTATGAGGTGGAGAGGAAGAAATCAGGCTCAACTTACTGCTATACTAGAAGATCCAGAACTTATGTATTATATGCAGCGCATAATGATGACAAGAGATGTGCTACCTCCAAAAATGGGTTCACGTTTTAATATAGCACTACAAAGAGCTATAGCACATGGAATCCATGAGGATAGAAAAACAGATCTAACCGTACCCTTTACAGGAGAAGGAGACTTATTTAAATCTACAACTCTTAGGGGTAGTGGTATACCGACTGCAATTGACTATCGTAGAGACATAACTAAAAATTCTGCTTCTAGATTAGCTCAAGAACTTACAGAATTACGTTCAAAAAATCAATAACAGGAGAATAGACTAATGGAATTGATTACTATAATTGTACTACTGCTAGCTATCGTAGGGGGTTTCTCCATTGTAGCTGCATTTACGCCGAAC
>TARA_R110002020_G_scaffold174704_2_pt1 | contig 12388 bp, 13 predicted proteins | sample TARA_R110002020 | Tara Oceans TARA_R110002020 (sample SAMEA4396489) | marine metagenome | biome: Westerlies Biome; feature: [MES] marine water layer (ENVO:01000295) within the mesopelagic zone...; material: water (ENVO:00002006), including particulate matter (ENVO:01000060) such...
ATGGATGATTGATTTTTGGTTTTTGGTTTTTATAGGTACGGCCAAATTTAGTGGGCATCCTCCTAAGACGGACGGGCAGCAGGGGGGCACTCGTCGGGAGACGAGCGGCAGCTATGGGATGTAGTCTATTGATCTACCAATGAAACGGCATAGCTATCCAACCCTATAACCATGGACAATGATGAATGTTTGATTCTTTAAGTACGTCCGTGATGGGTTCTTGGAACGGCTTCAATTGACCCTCTTGTAGATGGTCTCGGTAGCTTTTGATTCGTGACCTTCGGGAGAAATATTATAGGCGGTGATCGTTATGACTTCATCATCGGTAAACTCGATATTTGTGCGCCAACCCCAGTGCTGCTCCATTTTTGGCGTTACATAGGCATAGCTTCCCAATACAGAAAGTTCAGTATCCCCCTTTTTGCCTTCGGAAAACATCATGGCCGTCCCATTGTGAAAGGAATCGATCCAGGCACATTGAAATTTGCCCAGTCCCAGATGATAACCATAAATGGCCATACCCTTAATGTCTTTGTCCCCAAAACTGGAGAAATATTCATGCAGGATGAATTTTCCGTCCAGTATTGGCTTCATGGTACCCCTTATTGGGGATTCATCTTCCAATTTACTGGGATCGAACCACGTTTTGGTAGTGCCTTTCCATTCCCCTACCAATCTGCCCAATTGAAAATGGGCTCCCGTTGCTTTTGAAATTTCCAATTTTTCGCTCATAATCTGTATTATATTAATTTGATAAAACAATAATTTCAAAGAAGAAAACGGCGACCTAACGCTCCATACCTTATCCCTAGTGCATAACACATATAAAACCTTCCCGATACCGATGCTTTACATGGCTAGTTCCATATGCCGTTCATCTCGGTCAACACCACCGGTCTTCCGTCCGTCACAAGTATGGTATGTTCATGTTGGGTCACATACCCCCCTTTGTTCCCTACCAGTGTCCAACCGTCGTTCAGTTCCACGGCCATGGTGGAATTGGTGGAAATAAACGTTTCAATGGCCACGGTGGTGTTTTTTTTGAACCGCTCCCTATTGGACCGTACCCTGTAGTTCAGAATATTCTCGGGTTCTTCGTGCAAACTTTTACCCACTCCATGTCCCGCTAAATTTCTGATGACCTTAAATCCCGCTTTTTTGGCTTCGGTCTCCATCAAATGACCGATATCGGCGATCCTCACCCCTCCTTTGATCTTATGGACCGCTTTGTGCAGGATCTGTTTGGAGGCGTCCACTAAAGCCCGATGCCCATGGATGTCCTTTCCCAGTACAAAGGAGCCCCCATTATCGGACCAAAAGCCATTCAGTTCGGCGGATACGTCTATATTGATCAGATCTCCTTCCTTGAGTATTTTAAACTCGGACGGTATCCCGTGCGCCGCTTCCCTGTTGACGCTTATACAGGTATACCCGGGAAAACCATAGGTCTCATGGGGGGCCGATCTTGCGTCATATGCTTTTAGGATTTCCGCTCCGTACCTATCCAGTTCCTTGGTGGACATCCCGGCCCGTGCATATTCCCGCATCCGTTTTAGGGTGATGGCGACCACTTCGCTCACCAGTTCCATTCCGATCAGTTCCGATTCCTTTGTTATTGACATTTTTTTGTTTTTCTATTGGACCAAAAGATACATTTAAAATTTGGCCATGTATAAGGTTAAACGAGTTCCTGTTTTACGGGTTGCCCGAACGAATTTAAAAACTAAAATCTATATTGGCACCACCTTCACCCACTAATGATGGTTATCGGCACGAAGGAAACGTAACTTTCATTAACACCATTCAACCTAAAAGGACACGATTTCGGCCACTCTACTCCCATTCCAAATCAATCGGAACTTATCCTATCCGTTCCATTCGTTGTCCCTTACCTACTTCCCTTCATAAAAGTTGACTGTAGTTTTCGGGATTGGATCGACAGGTCCCGGCGTATGGCACTATCCTGCTCGGTCTTCAACTGCTCTTCGATGGCAATGTATTTCTGACAATGGCTTTTAAATTCCCTTTCGTCCTCAAGGTCGATAAGCCATTGGGCGAAATCGGCCAGTTTGGGATCCACGCTTGAATATTCCAAGTGTTCCGCAAATTCAGGTGTCTCCAGATTTGAGCCTTCCCATTTTTCCAGTTGTATAATGGGCCGGCCAAGGAATTTATCAAAGAGATATGTATTCCCGCAAAAAGTTTCAAAGGCTTTTGTTGCCGCTTCCTTGGTCTTGCCGCTCTTAAAAAGGATAATCGTCCATTCAAAGAGAAAATCCGGGAACCCCATATCATCCGGAAAATTTTTACGGAACCATCTAAGATAGGTCAAGCCACCTTTATAGTCCTGCAGTTGGATAAAATACCGAAGGGGAAGATATCTCATGCCCCGACTGTCGTCATATGCACCATATTTCCGCTTCTCCGCGGCCAGGGTACGTTTGATTTTGGAAATCTTTCCTTTGATCCTTTCTATCTGTTTGGGTGTCATCGTGGATTTTTGTTCACTACGTGAGATTTACTCGATAATCGAGACTTATTTGCTCCATATATCTTCTGAGTTTTCCCGAGGTTGTTTACCATGCGGTCCAACGGTTTTTATGAACTGTGCGTTGCTCCCTTCAAAAATACTAAAACACAATGATTGTTGTGGCGAATTTTGAATGACGGACTTTTAATTCTTAGAGGAACGGTCTATTTAATGGGCATCCTACTACGGCGGACACCAGCGATGGGACAGATTCGTTATGAGGTTATGGCGCAGCGGAGCTGCTTGGTTATGCAGTTATGAATGTTGGATTCCGAATGTCAAATTTTTTGATTCTTATTGGTACTCCACCCTTCTCAAACGGAATCTTGAGCAGGGCACCAATAATGTGTGCACCCGCCAAAGGCGGGCGGACGGCAGCCATAGGTCTTAATCCTTCTCCAACTCATATCTATATAAACCGATATTATTTCTTTCGGCCGAAATAATGAGTTCGCTCCCATTTTTCAAAAAGTTGTATTCCCCATTTAAAAAAAGGTTCCAATCAAAGTCGGCCGTCCACAGGTTTATATCCCAAAATACAATTTTAGATCCGTCCGTTTTGTAGGTGCCACTCCCACCTGAAGGATAAAAATCATCCGTGTTCCGACTACAACTGTAATCTTTTTTATTTGAAAAGTGTACCGTTACGGGATTGGAATACGAAGTGCCATCCAAATATTCTACCGTAAAAATTCCGGAATAACTCCCATTGGGGATTGGGTCCACACCGTCATCTCCACTACAGGCGGATAAAAGAAACACCACACTTAAAATAAATGCCAATTTCCCCATAACCTCTTTTTTATCGGATGCAAAATCGGGGGTTCAGTTGCGTTCGTTGTACGGAATATAGTCTTCCCAGGACCATGGCGTATATATATCCCCTATCCCCATTTGCAACACTTCCCTGAAAATGCCCTCGGCATTGTCACTGTTGGATAGTATAAGAATGCCCATATCTTTTTTGGGAAAGATTACGGAATAGTGCTGAAACCCTTCTCCGTGCCCTTCCTTAAAGTACCCTTGTCCGTATGGTGTGGTAAATATTCCCCAACCCAGGCCGTAGCTTAAGTCTATCGCATCATTATCAGTGGTCTTTTCAATGGCCATTTTGCCGAACTGCTTTTTGGAACGTATTTTTATATTGGGCCGGAACATTAGTTCCGTGACCGCCGAACTGTCCGTCTCCAAGGAAAGTAAATGTTCCATAAACTTGGCATAATCCACTGTTGTGGTACTCATGGATCCCGCGGCCGCAACTTCATCGGAGATATCCTTTTCGATTACCTCCCCTTCCATGGTATGCCCGTAACAATACCTGTTTTCAAAGCGCAGTTGATGGATGTAGCTGCTCATATCCATATCCAGGGGATCAAAGACGCCTTCCCTTGCCAATTGTTCCAATCCTTTTCCCGTAATCTTCTCGATTACATATTGCAATAACATCATTCCCTCCCCGGAATAACTGTATTCCGTTCCCGGGCCGAAATAAAAATGGAGCTGTCCTTCCGGCTGAAATTCACCTTTGCGGCTTATCCATCTCCAATTGGGCAGGCCCGTAGTATGGGAAAGGCACATCCTGGCCGTAATTTCCTTATACCTTGGATCGTCGGCCAGATTCTTAAAACCCCGCCATTCCTTTTCAAATTCCATATCGGGAATGGGCACTTCCACATAATCCTGTAAGGGCCTGTCAAGGTCGATAATTCCCTTATGGGCAAGTTGTGCGACCAGATACCCAAATACCGCTTTGCTCAAAGAGGCACCATAAAACACTTCGTCCATGCCAAGACTATCCTTTAGGATATTGTTGGAATAGCCATATGCCTTTTGAAAAGCAACAGTGTCCCCGTTAAAGACGGTAAGCGTAAGCCCTGTCACCCCAGCAGTGTCCACAAGGGCCTGAATATGCTTGTCGAGTTCCGCACGGGATATCCCTGAACCGTCCAGCCGATATAATTGGTCTTTCCCGTTTTGCTGGGCACATCCGATCAGGAGCAGAATAGGGATCAAATATTTTAAACGTTCCATACCAATAGTTCTAAATGACGACCATCCCCCTTACCATAAAAAAAGGAAATCTGGGCACGTTATAAATATACATAAAACGCGAATGCGAACACCCCGTTAAACAGCTCATTATGGGTAGTTTGTCACTTGTGCGCACTACAACTTCCGTAGTACGAAACATCCGTAAAAAAACACAGTTCTATCTTTCCCCAACCCAATGCGGGTACATTAGTGGTTGTTTGCTGATTTGGTCCAGTTCCACATACTGTTCATCGGGAAGTGTCCACTCCGCCGCTTCCAAATTGTCCAACAATTGTTTTTCATTTCTGGCACCAATAATTACATTGGATACCGTGGGGTTTTGAAGCAACCAGTTTATGGCCACTTGTGGAATGCTTTTGTTGTTTTCGGCCGCAATCTTTTCTAAAACCTCCACCACATCAAAAACAAGTTCTTCGCTCGCGGGAGGAGCGCCCAAATCGCCTCCTGATTTTATCCTGCCGTTTTCCAATGGACCATTGCGCTTGATTTTCCCTGTCAAGCGTCCCCAGCCCAGCGGACTCCACACCATATGTCCTATATGTTGATCCTGTAAAAGGGGCATCAGTTCCTGTTCGTGATCGCGGCCGATCAGCGAATAATACCCCTGATATACGATATACTTTTCCAAATTCAATTTTTCGGATATGGCCAGGGACTTCATCAATTGCCATGCCGAAAAGTTGGAGCAGCCTATGTACCGTATTTTTCCGCTTGCGATCATATTGTCCAAGGTCCGTAAGGTCTCTTCGACCGGTGTGTTCTTGTCAAATCCGTGCATAAAAAACAGATCGATATAATCTGTACGCAATCGTTTTAAACTGTCTTCCAAGGCATTGATCAGATGAAAACGGGAAGAACCTCTTTCATTTACACCATCCCCCATTTGAAATGTGGCCTTGGTAGAGATAATGGCATTATGCCTTCTACCCTTTAGGGCCTCTCCGAGTACGGCCTCCGAATCGCCATGGGAATACACATTGGCCGTATCGAAGAAGTTTACACCACGCTCCAAACAGATATCCAAAAGCCTGGAAGCTTCCTTCACATCCGTTTTTCCCCATTTACCGAAAAAATCATTGGTACCTGCAAACGTCGCGGTACCATAACTGAGTACTGGAACCTTTAATCCGGCATTTCCTAAATTCTTAAATTTCATAATTTTCCTATTTCGATTTGAATTAACCTAACAACGCTAAGTTATTTCCAACCAAAATGGTGTCACAGGATAATTGTCACGGAGATGATGTGCGGTTTGTCACATAAGTTTAGGCCAGCCTGCTCAAGGTTTCCCGGCTAACCCCCAAAAAAGAAGCAACCATTGCTTTGGGTACGCGCTGGATAATCCCAGGATATTGCTCCAAAAGATTGTGATATCGGTCTTGGGCCTTGCTACTGATAAAACAGAGCACCCTTTTTTGAAGTGCGATATACCCTGCCGTTGTCTTCATGTGAAAAAAATGTTCCATTTTGGGAAGTTCCCGGCACAATTTGATCTTGTTCTCCAAGGTTAGGGCATATGTGTTGGTCTCTTCCAAACAATCGATCGTAAATTTGGAGACGGTACCGTTATGAAAAGCTTCCAAGTCGGTTATCCACCAATTTTCCATCGCAAACTGTACAATGTGTTCTTTGCCATCGGCAGTGGAGCTCGAAGATCTCATAAGTCCCTTCAAAATAAAAAAATTGTACCGTACCACATCGTCCTGGTGGACGACAATTTGGTGTTTTTTGAATTTTTTTGGCTTGAAATGCGATAGCACATAGGTAAACTCGTCATCGGTGAGCTTAATGATTTCCTCGAAATGTGTTCTTAGGGCCTCTTGCATTGAACTATAAAAATGGAGTATCGTTTATTGCTCCCCTTCACACGTCAGGGTCCTTGCGCTATTAAGAACCAAGATAATTAAAAAACGCAGATAATTCCGTTGCAAAGATTTTGGAAAACATCGACCGGGATGTTTTAATGATGAATTTATGAATGTGGAATTATGCATGATGGATGCTGAATTTTTGATTTCTATAGCGATACCGGCCTTTGGGAATAAGTACTGCTGGAGCGTACAAATAAGAAGGGCGGGTTACAACAGTTCCGTTATAAGGTTATGGCACAGAGGAACTGTGCTTGGTTATACGGTTATGAATGATGGATTTTTGATTTTATGAGTACTGGGGCTCCCGCTAAAGGCGGACGGGGGCTTATTTTAACCCTCTACCCTAGTGGTTCAGTAAGCCTTTGATATAGTTTTTAGCTCAATTATAACCATTTATAAAGTTTATTGTTTCTTTCTTTGATGTGCAAAATTAAAGTAGGGTCGGGCTTTCCACTGTAATCCTTTTCGGATACCCGCAAAGGATGTCCATTGTTATTCCCCGCCCCTACTAAAAAAGTTCACCTCTATCCCGGATCAAAGTCCATAAATGCCGCCCGAAACGGATATTTTCTCGCCATTGATCCATGCGGACTCGTCCGAAGCAATAAACACCGCCACTTTGGCAATATCCGTAGGCTGACCGGTACGGCCGAGTGGTGTTTGGGCAACGAGACTTTTCTCGGCCTCGCTACCTATAAAGCCGGCGCTGTGCGAACCTTCCGTTTCCACCACGCCCGGTAGAATGGAATTGATACGGATATTCTTTCCGCTAAATTCCTTGGAAAGGGCAACCGTAATGGCATCCAGTGCCGCTTTGGTAGCGGAATAGACCGAACCGGTAGGCAAAGGCAGATCAGCGGCCACCGAACTTATATTGATGATGTTCCCTGCTTTATCCCCAAACAGTTTTACGGCCTCCCGAATGGAAAGTAGGGAACCGAGTACATTGATGTTGAACTGCTGCTGGATGGTCTCTACCGAGACCTTTTCAATGGGCTCATAGTTGTAAATGCCCGCATTGTTGACCAGGATATCCAAGCCCCCAAAAGTTTTTTTCGTCTCCTCCAACAGCAGTATCACATCCGGTTCCTTGGATACATCTCCCTGCACCGCAACGGCGGTTCCGCCAAAATCGGTAATTGCCCTTACTACGGTATCGGCCCCTTCTTTGCTGCTCGCATAATTTACCACTACTTTTGCGCCCTCTTGGGCAAAATGTATGGCAATGGAGGCACCTATACCCTTTGAAGCTCCCGTAACCAGTGCCACTTTATCTTTTAATCTGTTCATTTTTATATTTTTTTTGATATTCTGGTACAAATCTAGAAAGGAATTATTTATTTTTGATACCTAGTAACTAAAAGTAACGGTAATCCATAGGTAACAAAGTAACTTATGTCGAAAAATTGCGAATTTCAAAAGGAGAACAAGAAAAATATATTGGCAGTGCACGATGCCATGTACGTGCTGGGCGGGAAATGGAAAATTTATATCATTTCTTCCATTTGCTATTTTAACAAACGACGGTTTTCCGATATTTTAAACGATATCAACGGTATATCCAACAAGATGTTGAGCAAGGAACTCAAGGAACTGGAAATAAACAAACTGGTGAAACGAACCGTTTTGGATACCCAACCCATTACGGTCCAGTACGAACTAACGGAATATGGAAAAACCTTAAAGACGATTATAGACACCCTTTCGGATTGGGGAAAGGAACACCGCAAAGTAATCGCAGAGGATAGCCTACCTGTGCAATAATGAGGTGAACGATGGGTTGTGAATGATGGATTTTGATTTTTAAAGGCACGGGGGCCGCCCAGCCACGGAAGAAATCCGCTATAATGTTAGGGCGTACCGGAGCTGCTTGGTCATGAAGTTTGGATACGGAGTTATGTTGCGGCTCCCGCCGCTAGGTTATAATGTTATGGATTCCAATTTAATCGAAATATCCATAACCCCTTAACCTTTTAACCATATAACCGCAGAAAAAAAAATTATGAAGTTATGGCGCAGCGAAGCTGATTGGTTATACATTTATGGATTATGAACGATGAATGTTGAATGATGGATTCTGGTCCTTATAGGTATACTCCCTGCAAAGACGGGTTCTGTCGGTGAACATAATAAGGCGGACAGGCGCGCCAACAGTGGGATACTCTATGTTCGCTTTGCCTCTATGCACTCGTCCTTTTCAGCTCCAAAAATGACTTCCGCTATTTTTTCCAGTTTTGGAGTCGGTCGAGATACAAATAACTTTCCACAAACTTTCTGTGTTCCGGGCCGGTCATTTTTTCCAATAGCTCCAAGGCAGAAACATAACTGGCCAGATTTCCGTTCGATGAGAAGAATTTCCCATCCTCCACAAAGGTTACCAAACTGTCGTCCTGCACCTTTAAATTGGGGTATTCTTTTTGGAGCTCTTTGCCGCCCCCGATCCAGGTAACTATTTTCCTTCCATCGGCTATTCCCGATTTTCCGATCAATTGTGCGCCCCCACAATTGCTTACCGTAAAGCCGGTCTCCTTATTTTTTTCCCTTATAAAATCGACGATTTCTTTATTGTGGACCTGGGCGTACATGTCATAAGCACTGGGCACGAAGAGCACCTCCAATTTCGGACAGTTCCCGAACGTATGGTCCGGGACGAATTTCATTCCTTCCTCGGTAACAATGGGATTCATGGTTTCTGCTATGGTAACGACATTGAAAAGTTGTTTTCCATCTGCCGTAGGCTTGGAAAAAACATCCGATGCCGCTATTATTTCACTCTGAAGTACCCCGTTATACATTAAAAGTCCGATCGTTGGCAATTCCGCTTTGAACGGTTTTAGGTGTTTGGTCAACGTGTCCGAGGCCGTTTCGACCAGCCCCACTTGCTGGATTTCCGTACCGGGATTCCGTTTATCCGTATTGCACCCGCTACAAATTATGACAAGGAAAACCGTTCCTATAAGTATACTTTTGAACATGTTCCACTTTTTAAGTTTTACAAATATAACTCTTACCGATTGTATTTTTGTTCTCAGCATGGTGGACTGAATGATTAATGTTGAATGCTGAATTATGAATGATGAATGTTGAATGTTGAATGATCTGTTATGGAGTTATGGCACAGCGGAGCTGCTTGGTTATGAAGTTATGGATTCAGAGTCCCGATATGGATATTTGGAAATGACAGCGTAACAGGATAACAAGATAACAACGTAACAATAAAAGTTATGAAGTTATGGCGCAGCATAGCTGCTTGGTTATGGAGGTATGGATGATGGATGTTGCTACCGGTATGGTCCTTATCACAGCGTCCCCTGTTATTGAGGCCCAAAGTACCATTGGGTCTGTTCAACCATTGCTGCTGCCATCGTCCCTCCTTTTAAGGATCTTGATCATATCAAAGGATTTCATCAAATGAAAAAGTCCCGGTAGTATAAAAACCCCACCTATGAGCAGGGAAATGCCCAATGTATCCATAGTGGGCCCACTGGCCATTCCTTCCAGTAAATCCATTTCTCCCTGCTTGGCAATGATTATATTAGGAAAATGTGCCAACAGGGCCGCCAGAACGATCAAGACCACCTGAATGCCGGCCAATATACGGTTTGCCAATACATTCCCGTTTGCGATGGACCGCCACAATGGGTACAACAATATCCCTGAAACGACCACCAGAACTATCGAAGCGGGATTGTGTATAAAATCCCGAATGAATTGGATCTGGTTCACATATCCATAAAGGATCAAAAAGAAACCCAACACCACCAGTATAACTGTGTATCTGGCAGAATAGGCCTTGTACAGCCTTTGCATGGCGCCCTCGGTTTCGCCAATTAAAAAACTGGAGGCCAAAAAGGCACAAAGGGCGGCATAAAAAAGTCCCACAAAAAGACAAAATGGATTGAACCAGTTACTTATAAAAAGTTGGTAGAAACTGTGGTCGGCATACGATTCGGTAATAATGATCTCTCCCCCTACCAGGGCAGCGAAGGTCATTCCCAAAAAAACCGGGGTCACAAAACTTCCTATCCTGAACAGCCAATTGTACCAAAACTGTGAACTGCCCACTACCGCATCATAATGTCGGAATACAAAGGCCACGCCCCTTAATGTAATTCCCAACAGGATCAGTGTTAACGGAATGTGCAGGTATACGATCAGGACGTTGAAATAAAGGGGAAAGGCCGTCCATAAGATCACCATCAAAATGATCAACCAGATATGGTTGGCCTCCCAAACAGGGCCTATCACCCCATAAATGGTATCCTTGGTGCCCTTCCGGTTCCCGGAGAACAGTTCAACGATGCCCGCACCAAAGTCGGCACCGCCCAACAATATATAGAGCAGTAGGGAGAACAGCAGAAAAAAAAGTACCACGTACAGCATAACTAATTTTCAGGTTTGTTCAAGGTCTTGATCTGTCTGTGCATCAACCAAACCACCGTTAGGGCCAATATGGTATATAAAAACACATAAAAGAAAAAGCTGTATTTCATTCCGGGCATGGGGGTCACTGCATCCTTGGTGCGCATGATCTGATGGATGATCCAAGGCTGGCGACCCACCTCGGTAACGATCCAGCCGGCCTCTATGGCCAAAAATCCCAAGGGTGCCATGGTTACGAAGAGCAACCAATATTTATTGCTTTCCTGCCATTTTTTCCTTTTTAAGCTTATAAAAAATACAAGCCCTGCCAGCATCAACAAGCTGCCGATGCCCACCATGGCCTGAAAGGCATAGTGTACAATGGCCACGGGCGGGAGCTCGTCTTCGGGGAAATCGTTAAGCCCTTTTACCTCTGCATCGAAATCGCCAAAAGCAAGAAAGGACAGCGCTTTTGGAATTTCGATCTTATGGGACACGCTCCTGTTCCCTTCGTCCACGATCCCCCCGATATAAAGGGGCACTCCCCTACCCGTTTCGTAATGGGCCTCTAGGGCCGCGAGTTTTACGGGCTGGCGTTCGGCCACATCCTTGGCCGATAGGTCCCCGCTCAGCGGTTGTAGAAAAGCCGCTACCGCCCCAAAGACCAGGGCAATTTTAAAGGCTTTTTTATGAAGTTCCACATTTCTTCCCCGAAAAACCTGAAAGGCATGGATGCCCGCCACCCCAAAACTGGTAGCCACAAAAGCGGCCAACGTCATATGCAGGGCCTGGGTAAACCAGGCCGGGTTGAAGAGTGCCCCTACCGGATCGATATTTATGAATTTCCCATCGACATACTCAAAACCCGAAGGTGCGTTCATCCACCCATTGGCTGAAACCACCAGTATTCCGGAAGCGACCCCGGAAATACCGATAATTATACCCGTATACCAATGAAACCTTTCCGGCAGTCTGTCCCAACCGTATAAATAAAAACCAAGAGCTATGGCTTCCACAAAAAAAGCGGCCCCTTCCAATGAAAAGGGCATCCCTATAATGGGTCCCGCATGTTTCATGAATTCGGGCCAGAGCATCCCCAGTTCAAAGGACAGTGCAGTGCCGGAGACCGCCCCGATTACAAAAAAAATGGCAACACCTTTCACCCAAGCCTTTGTCAGCTTTAGATAGACCGCCTTTCGGGTCTTTAACCATTTATAATGGGAAACTACCATAAAAAAAGGCATTACCATGCCGATACATGCAAAAATGATATGAAAACCCAAGGTAAAGGCCATTTGCAAACGGGCATAATCCAAATTTTCCATCGCCGATCTTTGTTGTTTTACAAAGTTACGCAACAGCGCACAGTAACTGTCATAATGGGTGATGAATTTTGGCTTATAGACAGACCGCCCTCCGAAACGAATCCCAAGAAAGGGTACAGATATTGGACGGGGCACCAGCAGATCTGTTATAAGGTTATGGCGCAGCGGAGCTGCTTGGTTATGGAGTTATGGATTCAGGGTTGAGATATGGATATTTTGAATAATGACAGCGTAACAGGATAACAAGA
>TARA_R110002020_G_scaffold89135_23_pt1 | contig 12387 bp, 11 predicted proteins | sample TARA_R110002020 | Tara Oceans TARA_R110002020 (sample SAMEA4396489) | marine metagenome | biome: Westerlies Biome; feature: [MES] marine water layer (ENVO:01000295) within the mesopelagic zone...; material: water (ENVO:00002006), including particulate matter (ENVO:01000060) such...
TCGTGGTCTTCGGCCGCGCCGCCGCCATCCGCGCGGGCGAGGTCGTGGACCCGAACGAAGCGACGCCGGAGCCCAACAAGGCCTCGATCGACGCGGCGCTGGATCGGTTCGACAAGGTCCGCTACGCCGACGGTTCGCTCCCCACGGCGGACCTGCGGCTGGAAATGCAGCGCGCGATGCAGGCGGATGCGGCCGTGTTCCGCACCGACAAGACGCTGGGTGAAGGCGTCAAGAAGATGGATGCCGTGGCGGCCAAGCTGGATGACATCAAGGTCACCGACCGGTCTCTGATCTGGAACTCGGACCTGATGGAAACGCTGGAGCTTGAGAACCTCATGCCCAACGCGCTGGCCACCATCCACGGCGCCGAAGCCCGGAAGGAAAGCCGCGGGGCACATGCTCACGAAGATTATCCTGACCGTGACGATGTGAATTGGCGAAAGCACTCTTTGGCGCGTATTGATGGGAATCAGGTCACGCTCGACTATCGACCCGTTCATGTCGATCCGCTGACCGCTCAGGAGGATGGCGGCATCGATGTCGCCAAAATTGCACCAAAAGCGAGGGTTTACTAATGATTGCGAAGTTCAAGAAATCCGCGATTGCCGTCACTGCGCTGTCGGCAGCTGTCGTCATCTCGGCCTGCGACACGACGGCCGGCACGGTTTCTCCGACCGAAGCCATGTCGTTCTGCCTGGATACGACCAATGTCGAAGGCATCAGCCCGACCATCATGCCCGGCGCGGTCGAGCCGATCACATTCGACGATTTCGACCTGGGTCCCGAGGACATGATCACCACGGCACAGAAAGACAATCTGCTGCACTGCTACAACGAGAAGATGGCGCAGTAAGCGATTGCCTTGCCGGGGACGTCCGGCAAAATCCACAGACAGGTTTGTCGGCCCACGGGCCGGCAAATTTACCGCGATGCGGTAGACCAGCTTTCCGGGCGCGCCGTTCCGGCGTACCCGGCGCCACCGAGTAGGGAGCCCTGATCCATGGTCCAACTGACTCTGCCGAAGAATTCCCGTATCACCACGGGCAAGACATGGCCGAAGCCCGAAGGGGCGACCAACCTCAAGACGTTTCACATCTACCGCTACGATCCCGACAGCGGGAAGAACCCGTCGGTGGATACCTATTTCGTCGATCTGGACACCTGCGGCCCGATGCTTCTGGACGCGCTGATCAAGATCAAGAACGAGATCGACCCCACGCTGACCTTCCGCCGGTCCTGCCGCGAAGGGATCTGCGGATCCTGCGCCATGAACATCGGCAGCAAGAAAGGCGGCGGGATCAACACGCTGGCCTGTATCCACGGCATTGACGAGGTCAAGGGCGACGTCGCCATCTACCCGCTGCCGCACATGCCGGTGGTCAAGGACCTTATCCCGGACCTGACCCATTTCTATGCCCAGCATGCCTCGATCATGCCGTGGCTGGAAACCAAGACGAACCGCCCCGCCAAGGAATGGCGCCAATCTATCGAAGATCGCAAGAAGCTCGACGGCCTGTATGAATGCGTGATGTGCGCCTCGTGCTCGACCGCGTGCCCCAGCTACTGGTGGAACGGCGATCGGTACCTTGGCCCCGCAGCACTTCTGCACGCCTATCGATGGATCATCGACAGCCGGGACGAGGCAACGGGCGAACGGCTGGACGATCTGGAAGATCCGTTCAAGCTGTATCGCTGCCACACGATCATGAACTGCGCCAAGACTTGCCCGAAAGGTCTTAACCCGGCCAAGGCGATTTCCGAGATCAAGCAGATGATGCTGGAACGCACCGTCTGACCGCGACACCACGACACGATCCAAAGGCCCCGGCTGATCGCAGCGCGGGGCCTTTTTGTTCCGTCCTGCTGTCAACGGGGTGGTAACAGGCTGTTCGGTGCTGGCGGACGCCATCGCCATCGTCTGACCTCCGTACCTTGTGAGCAGGGCGCCCCGGGGCTAGGCTCTGCATGCTTTCCCGCGGAGATCCCCATGACCGATGCTCCCTCCGATGCCGACGCCCGGCGCGCCATTCCAGCTGTCGTCGTCTATCCGAACCACACACTGCCGCGGCCCGACCTGCCGCTGCTGCAGCGCGCTCGGAAGACGGCAGCGCAGATGGGCACGGTCACCGTTCCTCCCCGCGATGCCAGAACGTTCACTGTCCCGGCGGGCAGCTTCTTCCGCATCACCAGCGTCGAAGGCCCGCAGGTCGGCGACCTGAACCTGTGGAGTGCCGACGACCTGATGGAACGGTTCTATTCAGGCAAGACCCGCGCGCTTCATGGCACGCATCTGACCACCGGTGAGCGCATGTGGTCGAGCTTCCCCTACCTGCGTCCGATGGCGACGGTGGTGGCCGACACGCTCGACTGGTACGGGACCGATCCCTTCGGCGGGCGGGTGCATGACGTGATCGGAACGCGCTGCGATCCCTATACGGGGCAGCTTCTGTCAGGGACGACTTACCACCATTGCTGCCATTCCAACCTGACCCGCGCGCTGGCGGCCCATCTGGATGTGCCGGTGGTCCAGGCCGAACCCCACGTGCACGACGTGCTGAACGTGTTCATGTGCACCGGCTTCACCAAGGACACCGGGCAGTACTTCATGAAGGCCAGCCCGGTGCGGCCCGGTGACTACATGGAGTTCTTTGCGGAAATCCCCCTTCTGGGCGCGCTCAGCACCTGTCCCGGGGGCGATTGCAGCCAGGAGCATTCGTCGGACACGGCCGCCTGCTACCCCTTGCAGGTCGATATCTTCACACCGGCCGAGGGCGCGCTGGAGGGCTGGCAACCGCCAAAGCCCAGCAGCTATGACCGAAGCCACGGGGCCTAAATCACGCGAACGCGGCTTCCAGCGCGATTTCGACCATTTCGCCGAAACTGCGTTCACGCTGATCGGCGGGGAGCGCCTCGTGCGTCAGAAGGTGGTCGGAGACGGTGAGCACGGACATCGCCCGGCGCTTGTGGCGCAGGGCCAGCGTGTAAAGTTCGGCCGTTTCCATCTCCACGGCAAGAATGCCGTGCCGGACCATCTGTTCATTCAGATCCGGGCGTTCGTCGTAAAACGTGTCCGAGGAATAGATACCGCCGATATGGATCGGACGATTCTTGCTTTCCGCGGCTTTCGCGGCGGCCTTCAATAGCGGCCAGTCCGCGCACGGGGCGAAAGTGACATCCTTGAAGATGCTGTGAGATGGAGAGGCGACGGTACTGGCCGTCATGGCCAGAACGATATCGCGAATCCCGACATGCTCCTGCATCGATCCGCACGATCCGATCCGGATCAGCGTTTTCGCATCATAGTCGCGGATCAGTTCGTTGACGTAGATCGAGAGCGAGGGCATTCCCATACCGCTGCCCTGGATTGTCACGTCATGGCCGTTCCATGTGCCAGTGAATCCCAGCATTCCGCGGGTTTCATTGACCATGCGGACATTGCCAAGAAAGGTCTCGGCCGCCCATTTAGCGCGATAGGGGTCACCCGGTAACAAAACGGTTTCGGCAATATCGCCGACTTCCGCACCAATATGTATAGACATTTGGGTGCCCCGCCCGCCAGTTCAGATTTCCAGATCGGTGATATCGGCACCGCTGGCGAGCGCGTCATGCACCCAGTGAGGTTTGCGTCCAAGGCCAGACCAGGTCTGCTCGGGGTTGGACGGGTTGCGGTACTTCGGTAGTGCCTTGCCGCGTTTGCTGCCCGATGCCTTTGGGGAATCGGACAGATCGTCGAGCGAGAAACCGTACTCGGCTGCTGCCTGTTGTGCAGCTTTCAGAGCCTCGCGCCGTTCCCTGTCTTCAGCCGACACGAGCGCCTTTTCGACGTCCGCCTTCAGCTTGGACAGCTCCTTGCGCGAAAGCGACTGCAAGTCGATCTCCATTTTGTTCTCCTATCCAGTGCAAGTGATGCGATTTCACATCACTTTGCAACATAACCATAACCCGGACGCGCTTCAGCATGATTTCTGAATCATTGGAGAAAATTCGCCTATTCGGCTGCAAACGCTCCGGGATCGGCGAGGGAGATAACGTCGCGCATGATGACATTCAATGAGAAATCTTTGGGCGTGTAGATCTTTGCCGCCCCCATTTCCAGAAGTCTTGATTCATCCTCGGCGGGAATAATGCCGCCAACGACAACCGGGATATGCCCAAGACCGGCGTCTTTCATCAAGGAAAGGACATCTTCAACCAAAGGAATGTGACTTCCGGACAGAATACTCAACCCGATGACATGCGCGCCGTCTTCCTTTGCGGAATTAACGATTTCTTCGGGCGTGAGGCGAATTCCGGCATAGTTGATGTCCATTCCGCAATCACGTGCACGAAATGCAATTTGTTCAGCGCCATTGGAATGGCCATCCAGCCCGGGCTTTCCGACAAGGAATTTAAGGCGTTTTCCCAGCTTGTCGCTGACGGCGTCGACCTCGGCCCGCAGATCGTCCAGCCCTTCGGTCTTGTTCGACACGGCCGACGACACGCCCGTGGGTGCGCGGTAGGTGCCATAAAGCTTGCGCATCTCTTCTGCCCATTCGCCGGTGGTGACACCGGCCTTTGCGGCCTCGATCGACGCTGGCATGATGTTCGTACCTTCCTGCGCTGCCTTGCGCAGGGCGGTCAGCGCCGCCTCCACGGCGTCTGGGTCACGGCTCTCGCGCCACGCGTTCAGGCTGGCGATCTGGCCGGCCTCGACCGCATGATCGACGGTCATGATGCCACCGTCTTCGCCCATCAGGGGCGATGGCTCGGACGAGGTAAACTTGTTCACGCCAACGACCACCGTCTCGCCATCCTCGATCCGGCCCAGGCGGTCGGCATTGGAATCGACCAGCCGCGATTTCATGTATTCGATCGCGGAGATGGCGCCGCCCATGCTTTCGATGTTCGCCAGCTCGGCCCGGGCGCCTTCCTTCAGTGCCTCGACCTTGGCATCGACGGCCGGGTTGCCTTCGAACAGGTCATCGTATTCCAGCAGATCGGTCTCGTAGGCCAGGATCTGCTGCATCCGCATCGACCATTGCTGGTCCCACGGCCGGGGCAGCCCCAGGGCTTCGTTCCACGCGGGCAATTGCACGGCGCGGGCGCGGGCCTTTTTCGAAAGGGTCACCGCCAGCATTTCGATCAGGATGCGGTAAACGTTGTTTTCGGGTTGCTGCTCGGTCAATCCCAGCGAGTTCACCTGAACGCCATACCGGAACCGGCGGAATTTTGGATCGGTCACGCCATAGCGCTTTTCGCAGATCTCGTCCCACAGGTCGACGAAGGCGCGCATCTTGCACATTTCGGTCACGAAACGGATGCCGGCATTCACGAAGAAGGAAATCCGCCCGACGAGCGCTGGGAAATCTTCGGGATCCACGCGGGGCTGCAACGCATCCAGAACCGCCTGTGCCGTGGCCAGCGCGAAGGACAGTTCCTGCTCCGGCGTCGCGCCGGCTTCCTGCAGGTGGTAGGAACACACGTTCATCGGGTTCCATTTCGGCACATTGGTATAGCAGTACTCGGCCACGTCGGCGATGAAGCGCATCGAGGGGGCAGGGGGGAAGATATATGTCCCCCGCGACAGGTATTCCTTGATCAGATCGTTCTGAACGGTGCCCTGCAATTTCGAGACATCGGCGCCCTGTTCTTCCGCCACCGCGATGTATAGCGCCAGAAGCCACGGCGCCGTCGCGTTGATCGTCATCGAGGTGTTCATCTTCTCCAGCGGAATATCGTCGAACAGCACCCGCATGTCGCCGATATGGGAGATCGGCACGCCGACCTTGCCAACTTCGCCTTTCGACAATTCGTGATCGCTGTCATAGCCGGTCTGGGTCGGCAGGTCGAAGGCCACCGAAAGCCCGGTCTGGCCCTTGGCAAGGTTGCCGCGATACAGCGCATTCGACGCTTTCGCGGTGGAGTGGCCGGCATAGGTCCGGATCAGCCAGGGACGATCTTTCTGCTTCTCGGTCATGGGACACCTTCTGAATCGAGCGCGCAATTATCTTGCGTGTTGTGCCTAGAAATCGAAATTTCTCGGAAAAGTCAATTCGCTGCAGCGCCGCAAAACCGCCCCGATCTCCAGAATTCCGCCTTGTGTCGTAGCGGGAGGCGGCAAGTGTCGACCGTGCGTGCATTTTCGTCAGGTCATGACGGGGGCGCCACGTCATGCTGCGCTGCGTCATTTCTCTCGCCAGATTGGTCAAAGTTGGGCACACTGCCCCAAATAAAGGGCCAAACGCCTGTCCCGCGATGCGAGCCAGTTGCCGTGACAGATCGCAAGCCCCACCGTTGCAGCGTTATCCTGCACCGGGCCAGCGTTCTTGGGCTGAATGCTTCGGGACATAAAATTACAAAAACGTGACAAGCTGCATTGCAATGTTGCGCGGCGGTCGGTATTCGAAGGTCCGATCCGCGCGATTCTGCGACGCGGCAATGCAGCTGCAGGAGACTTCCATGGCTCTGGACACCGATACGGGCATTGCACCCTACGACGCCCCGGAAAAAGACCTTTATGAAATCGGCGAAATGCCGCCCCTGGGCTTCGTGCCGAAACAGATGTACGCGTGGGCGATCCGCCGCGAACGTCATGGCGAGCCCGACACCGCGATGCAGAAAGAGGTGGTGGAAACCCCGCCGCTCGACAGCCACGACGTGCTGGTGCTCGTGATGGCGGCCGGTGTGAACTACAACGGCGTCTGGGCCGCCCTTGGCGAACCGATCAGCCCCTTTGACGGGCACAAGGCCGACTATCATGTCGCCGGCTCCGATGCGTCCGGCATCGTGTGGGCCGTGGGCGACAAGGTGAAGAACTGGAAAGTGGGCGACGAGGTCGTGATCCACTGCAACCAGGACGACGGCGACGATATCGAATGCAATGGCGGCGACCCGATGTATTCGTCCAGCCAGCGGATCTGGGGCTACGAGACCCCCGATGGATCCTTCGCACAGTTCACCCGCGTGCAGGCGCAGCAGCTGATGCCGCGGCCCAAGCACCTGACCTGGGAAGAAAGCGCCTGCTATACGCTGACGCTCGCCACCGCCTACCGGATGCTGTTCGGCCACCCGCCGCATGAGCTGCGTCCCGGCATGAACGTTCTGGTCTGGGGCGCCTCGGGCGGTCTGGGGTCCTATGCGATCCAGCTGATCAACACGGCCGGGGCGAACGCCATCGGGGTGATCTCGGAAGAGGACAAGCGCGAGTTCGTGATGGGCCTGGGCGCCAAGGGCGTGATCAACCGGAAGGATTTCGACTGCTGGGGCCAGTTGCCGAAGGTGGGTTCGCCCGAATACGGCGAATGGTTCAAGGAAGTCCGCAAGTTCGGCAAGGCGATCTGGGACATCACCGGCAAGGGCAACAATGTCGACATCGTGTTCGAACATCCGGGCGAGGCGACGTTCCCCGTGTCGACCTTCATCGTGAAGAAGGGCGGCATGGTCGTGATCTGCGCGGGTACATCGGGCTTCAACTGCACCTTCGACGTGCGCTACCTGTGGATGCACCAGAAGCGCGTGCAGGGCTCCCACTTCGCGCACCTGAAACAGGCGGCGGCGGCAAACAAGCTGATGCTGGAACGCAGGCTCGATCCGTGCATGTCCGAGGTCTTCACATGGGAAGATCTGCCGCAAGCCCACATGAAGATGATGCGCAACCAGCACAAGCCCGGCAACATGTCTGTGCTGATCCAGTCGCCCGTTACCGGGCTTCGGACATTGGAAGAAGTTTTGGACGCGCGCTCTTAATTCTCCTTTAGGGAAATTGGTGAACAATTTAACCGCTCGCGATTCGTTCTCAGGGTCGTGGGCGGTGCTGTTTTTGCCGCCCTCGGCAAATCAACCAGTTGTAAACCAGGCCCTCGCTATTTCTGGGGAGGGAAAATCAGTGAATTCCTAATGCTTTTTCCCCGTGCTAGGCTTGTTGTTAATCGAACGTTAACTTTTGCGGAGCGACTGTGACCATGAAGAACGAATGGATCTTGGACGTATTGGCCGATCTCAAGGATTTCGCAAAAGCGAATGAAATGGGGTCGCTTGCCGCAAGCCTCGACGAAACAACCCTCGTCGCGGCCGCGGAACTTGCGTCCCAACGGAAGGAGGCGGGCGCGCGGGTATGGTGTGATGCGCGGGGAGCTGGATCTCATACTGTCGGACTTGGACGACACACAGGCGCTTGAGGGGCTTCAGGACGTCATAGAACGTCTTCGGGACGCCTTTGGCGTCGATCACATGATCTACCACTGGGTGGACAGCACGGGCGAACAATATGGCTGCGGCACATATGATCGCGCCTGGGTGCATCATTATCTGGAAAAGGGCTATCTTCGCGTCGATCCCGTGGTCGCGGGCTGTTTCAACAGCTTTCATCCCGTGGACTGGAAATCGCTCGACTGGTCCAGCAAGGTCGCCCGGGATTTCCTTGCCGATGCACTGACGTTCGGAGTGGGAAACCAGGGGTTTTCGATCCCGATCCGCGGACCCAACGGGCAATTCGCGCTCTTCACGGTAAATCATACCTGCAATGACGATACCTGGGCCGCGTTCACCGCGACGCATAACAGCGACCTGATCCTCATTGGGCATTTTTTCAATCGCAAGGCGCTGGAATTCGAACCCGACAGGAAGGGCGAGGCATCGCGCGCCCTTTCTCCACGGGAAATCGAGGCGATGACTTTGCTGGCTGTCGGCCATAATCGCGCGCAGGTGGCGGATGCGCTTTCGATCTCGGAACACACGTTGCGTGTTTACATCGAAAGCGCGCGGTTCAAACTGGGCGCGCTGAACACGACCCACGCGGTGGCCCGTGCGATGAGCCGGGGGCTGATCCTCGTGGCGTCGAATGACGGGCCTGAACGCAAAGCCGTTAACACACAGACCGCACGACTTCCTCAGCGTTAACCATCGCGGCGCTATCCCTTTCGCCAGCCAGGCCAAGGGGAGCGATCCATGCTGCGCTATATCTACGGACACGATCTTCACCGCCATCCGCGCCTTGCGCATTCCATGTTCAAAGACCGGGCGGACCAGTTCCGCAATCGGCTGGGCTGGGACGTCCAGGTCGATGAGAATGGCGAGGAGCGGGACAGCTACGACACCCACGATCCGCTTTACGTGATCTGGGAGAACGCGGATGGCAGCCATGGCGGGTCGATGCGGTTCCTGCCGACGACGGGGCCGGTGATGGTGAACGACGTGTTCGGCCACCTGACGGGCGGCGCACCGGTCACCAGCCCGCTGATCTGGGAGTGCACACGGTTTTGCCTGTCCCGCGATGCAAAATCGCATGTCGCGGCCGCGCTGATGCTGGGCGGCGGGGAAATCATGTCGGGCTTCGGCATTCGCCATTTCGTGGGCGTCTTCGACGCGCGCATGGTCCGCATCTACCGCGCCATCGGGTCCTCGCCCGAGGTTCTGGGCTCGGAAGGCGAAGGGCGCGACCGGATATCGGTCGGGCTCTGGGATTTCTCGGAGGAGGCGCGCGCCCGTGTCGCCGCGCGCGCCGGGATCGCGCCCGAAACCTCGCGCGGGTGGTTCGAATGCAGCTTCGGTGGTGCACCGGTGCGGGAAATGGCGCTGTCTGCCTGACGGGTTCCGCTGGTCCCTTCTGCGGCGCGGCGATATGGTCGCGCCATGAGTGTCCAGCTTTCCGTCCAGTTCTCGGCCGATCAGGCCGATGCCTACGATCAGGTGTCCGACCTTCTGCGCAAGGCAGGGGTCAACATGGACGATGGCCTGCTGGCCCCGCCACAGGGCAAGGGCACCGGCGTGATGGCCGTGATCGGCAAGGCCGGGTCGGGCAAGACATTGCTTCTGGCCGAGCTTTACAAGGCCCTGCGCGCCGCCGGTGTGGACATCGTTTCCGGCGATTGGGAAAGCCGCACCAAGAAGGACAAGCGCACGCTGGCGATCCTTGCGCCGACGAACAAAGCGGCCAGCGTACTGCGCTTTCGGGGCGTGCCGGCGACCACGATTCACCGGATCCTCTACACGCCGGTCTATGACCCGGAATACGAACGCGTGGCCCAGTGGCTGGCGGGCGAGGGCGACAAGCCCGAGATCGAGGGCCTGACCGACGAGGCCCTGGACCGCGCCGCCGCGTTCTATGCCCGCAACCCGTCGATCCCCGGCGCTCTGATGACGGCCGGCCTGCGCGGATCGGATTTCATCACCGGATGGAAACGGCGCGAAGATCCTTTGGATATCGGCTTTATCGACGAAGCCTCGATGCTCGACGAAAAGCAGTTCGAGGATCTGCAGGAGATCTTCCCCAACCTCGTCCTGTTCGGCGACCCGGCGCAGCTGGCGCCAGTCGGGCAGTCGGGCCAGATGATCTTCGACGGGCTGGACGGCCCCCGCAAGCTGGAGCTGAGCCGCGTGCACCGGCAGGATGCGGACAACCCGATCCTCGATCTGGCCCATGCGCTGGCCGATCCGCAGCTGGAATTCGCGGATTTCGAACGAATGGTCGAGGACGCGTCGAAGAAGGACGAACGCATCGTCTGGGGCCAGCGCGTCGAGGTCGACCTGATGGCGCGGAGCCCGGTGCTTGTCTGGCGCAACGCGACGCGCATCCGTCTGATCCAGGCCTTCCGTACCGTCCACGGCGCGCCGATAGACGAGCTTCTGGAGGGCGAACCCCTGATCTGCGACGGGATCGAGCTGCCGGCGAAGCACCGCAAGAAACGGCTGGATCTGGAAGCGCGCGGGCTGATCAAGGGGGCGCAGGTGATCTACCTGGGCCCCGGACGACGCCCGGGCTTTTCACGGTTGCATGTGATGGGCGCGGAAGAACCTCAGGTCTCCGCCGCCTCCATCGTCAAGATCGAGAAGCCGGACGAGGAAGAACCCTTCATCCCCTTCGCGGCCAACATGGGGGCCACGTTCCTGCACGGCGCGGCGGTCACGATCCACAAGGCCCAAGGCTCGCAATGGGATACGGTGCAGGTTTTCGCGCCGGATCTGTTCGTGGCTGCGCGGATGGGGCGGGTGGAAGCCGGGCAGCCGCTATGGAAACGGCTGGCCTATGTGGCGATCACGCGGGCGCAGGAACGCCTGATCTGGGTCGTGCGCAACCGGCTGTCGAAACCGTCCCACGGGTTGCAGATCGACGATCTGCGCAGCATCGCGCCGGCAGAACTGACGCTGGAAGTCCAGTCTGAGGACGGCTGAACCGAAGCTCAGCCGCGATGCGCGCCATCGGCAAGCGACGCGACGAAGTCCAGCACCTCGGCCACGGGTGCGCCGGAGGCGAGCTTTGACACGATGGCCGATCCCACGACCGCACCGTCCGAGACTCCGGCCATGGCCTGCGATGCCTCGGGGGTGCGGATGCCGAAGCCCACGACGACCGGCAGATCGGTCTGCGATTTGATGCGCGCCACTTCCGGCCCGACATGATCGGCCTGTGCCTCGGCAGCACCTGTGATGCCGGTGATCGAGACGTAATAGACAAAGCCCGACGTGTTCTCGAGCACCTTGGGCAGGCGCTTGTTATCGGTCGTGGGCGTGGCGAGGCGGATGAAGTTCAGCCCGGTCTTCTGCGCGGGAACGCACAGTTCGTCATCTTCCTCGGGCGGCAGGTCGACGACGATCAGGCCGTCGACGCCGGCCTCGTTCGCGTCGGCCAGGAAGGTGTCGACGCCGCGGCTGTAGATCGGGTTGTAATAGCCCATCAGCACGATGGGGGTCGTGTCGTCATCCGCCCGGAAGCGGCGGACCATGTCGAGCACGTCCTGAAGCGTGGTGCCGGACGCCAGCGCGCGCTGGCCGGCTGCCTGGATCGTGGGGCCGTCGGCCATGGGATCGGTGAAGGGAACGCCCAGCTCGATCACGTCCACACCGGCGGCGGGCAGGCCCTTCATCAGCTCGAAAGAGGTTTCCAGATCCGGATCGCCGGCCATCATGTAGGCCACGAAGGCCTTGCGGTTGGCTGTTTTGAGCGCACTGAACTTGGCGTCGATCCGGGTCATGATGTGTCCTGTCGCTTTCTTTGTGATCTCTCCTGCAGAAAAGCGACGCCAAGATCAATGGTTGCTGCATCGGTAATGCCAGTTGCCTGTTTGATTGGCGGTTTGCGACATTTCAGCGTCGCATTCCGGCGCTCCGGTTGCAGGTCCCGGGAGGGGACCATAGGGTCTGCCGCAATTGCAACGGATGACAGTGGCCCGGGATACTGGGGAACTGCGGAAAGTGGAGAATGGCCGTACTGACCGAAGCGGAAGAAATTTCTGATATCGCATTTGCCTACATGGGCTCGAAAGCCCTGTTTGCCGCGCTCGAAGTCGGGCTGTTCACCGGCCTGGCAAAGGGGCCTGCGACCGAGGCGAGCCTGGCTAAGGAAACCGGCCTGCCGGAGGAGCGCGTGCGCACGCTGGTGACGGCGCTGACCGGCATGGGCGTCGTCCAGCG
>TARA_R110002020_G_scaffold10880_1_pt1 | contig 12386 bp, 13 predicted proteins | sample TARA_R110002020 | Tara Oceans TARA_R110002020 (sample SAMEA4396489) | marine metagenome | biome: Westerlies Biome; feature: [MES] marine water layer (ENVO:01000295) within the mesopelagic zone...; material: water (ENVO:00002006), including particulate matter (ENVO:01000060) such...
GGTATGCCGGGTGACGCTGTGTTTGTCAAAGCCTCTGATCTGGGTGGAATTTATGTCAACCCGGTGATGCTTGAAAAGTTCTATACCCTTAAGGACGGCAAGCTAATTCCCAAGGAAGGGGTGCGCAGCATTGAGAGTCTGGTGGGGGAGGAGTTGAAACACTTGCGTGACTTGCAGGTTATCAACTATGTGTTAGAAGCTGCCCCCAAGAACAAGAAGGGGAAGGGGAAGGTTGGCCGGGTAACGGAGACTAAAGGATACCTCGTAGGTATATGGAATTCCTTGAGTGACCAGCAGAAGCGTCAGGTGATTGAGGAGTACATACCGCTTAACAAGACTGTTACGATGCAGGACAGTCAGCTATCGACACGCGGCCAGAAGGAAGTAGATAAAAAGAAACAGGTTCGTCGAGACACCCTCTCCGAGTCGCAGCTTGGAATGGAGGCGTTGCGAATGATAACGGATGGCAAGGTGAACTTCTACGCGTCAACCCAAGCCACCGCCGGGAGCAACACTTTGTTTCATAACTTCTGGAAGGGCGCGAGGAAGATGTGGGCCGAGGTGTTTGGCACCACTGACAATGTTGTTGAGGATGATTTCGGGAGACGCCCGATGCCAGCGGCGATTCAGTTTCACCTCAGAGCAACGGAGCGATACCTTAACATCAAGCGCACCGGACGTGGGGAGGAAGTAATCTCAAAGCCGTTCGAGTTCGCCTCGTCCGAGGAGAGTCACAACTTCCTCTATGTTCTGGAACCCATGTCAAGAAAGGCGAAGAAAGAGCTGAGGGTCGTGCAAAAGGCGCACGACTTGGTGACTGAAGGCATGGAGAAACAGCTAGAGAAGCTGGACGAGGGCAGTAAAGAGCATAAAGACCTAGAGAAGGAGCTGAAGAAGCAGAAGAAAACCCGACCGCGCTTCTCTTCCAGCAAGAGGATGTTTAGCTACTCCGAGCAGGGCGCGAGAGATGCCTTAGCCTTTGCCGAGAAGGCGGTTCACCTTTTGACAGCGGAACAGTTGCAAGGACGGTCGGCAGCGGAACTCATAAAGGAAACAAACGGCGAGCAATACAAGGGGGGAATAAATGATTCCGAGTTGCGGCTGATACGTGAGCAGCAATTGACTGGTAAAACCGCGATTGTTCTAGCGGAGCTGGAAGAGCTGGAGTTGTCCGAGGGAGACAAGAAGCACCTGATACAGCGGGGTAACAAGTCTACACCAAAGCTAGACTACAGCGGCTTGCACACTTGGGCGGACTACGTTCATGTCGTCTCTAAGGCCGAGGCACAGGCAGTGTTTGGTGACAATGCGATTGAAGCCTTTGCTGTCCACCGCACCCACGCCCCCCGTCACCTGATAAATCACTACATGGAGTATGACGGCCTCAGCAAGGAGGAGGCAACGCTAAAGGCTACCTATACTTCTGACCCGGGTGTCCTGATGGCGGAGGCAGAGGCGCATTACCTGTGGCAGTTTGCCCAGAGCGCAAAGGAACAGCTCACTGCGCAGTATGTGCTAAAGGCACCACGTCTGGCGGAGCTAAGTAAGAACGTCACAGACGCAGAAGAGAACCTTAGAGAGGCAAAAGAAGCGGGCGCGTGGGGGCGCGGAACCGTAGCCCACGACGAGGCAGACTTCGTTAAGATGGAGGAGGCAGTGGAAAAGGCGAAGGCTCAGTTGAGAAAGAGGAATACTTTTCAGCGGAAACTGGCGTCACATAAATTTGAAGACTCCCCGGAAGGGTTTGAGGCTGCCAAGGCCAAGGCGTATGAGCTGCATAAGGTCGAGCTGGCGAAGGATGCTGGCCTTGAGGGGGAGGACATCGCCAACTTCAAGGTATCGAATTCAAACAGGGAGCGGCTGGTGGCGTGGGATATGGTGCAGCTCAGTGAGGCTGCCGAGGTAGGTGCGGGAGGCAAGACACGGGTGGGTCTAGTGCCGCAGCGGGGGAGTAACCGGCTCCGTCAACAGTATGCTCAGACGTTCCTGAAGTTTCACTGGGCCGAGATCAGTCAACACGCCTTCCATAAAACACTAGGCATTGATGAGGAAGGTGTCTTATCTCAAGATAAATTTGAGCAAGAGTCACGAGGGCTGACGCGGATGGCGGGGCAAGTCCTTCTCGGTGACTCCGCTGCGCGAGAGATGCTGACGGAGGCGTTAGAACTTCACGAGGGCAAGGTAAGGGAGGTGGAGGCAACGTTGGCGATGGAGCCGCCTCAACATTTCCCCACCCGTGAGGCGGCGTTGAGGTACGCTAACTCGGAGGAGTGGGAGAAGAAGCCAATCATCATTGACTTGTCCGAGGAGGCGAAACTCAGTGAGCGCACGGAGCCGATGTTGGAGTTCGAGGAGGGGGTGAGAGAGGAGTCTGGAGAAGGGTTAGTGTACATGGGTGATGAGGTGGTGGAGGGGGAAGGGTACGTGGAGGGAACCGAGGAGGAACTGACTGCCCTGATCGACCAGCTCTCAAAGGTCATGCGTGAGCAGCAATTGACTGGTAAAACCTCAACCCTTCTTCAAGAGCTGAAAGAGTTGAAGAGCGATACCGAACGCTCCACATTCCGTCGTAAGCTCAAGAGTGAGAAGGAAGAAAAGCGCGAGGTAGTAACGCCTAGGCTCAAGGAGGTACGGGTGGAGAGGGAGGACATGGGTTTCCGTGTGCAGGGTGGAGAGGTAGCATCTAAATTCCCTGCTCACTTGAGGATAACTCAAGCCGAAACCAACCTCCTTAAAATGGTCTTGCGGCATAACAGTCTAGAGGAGGTGGCGTTAGTGCTTGATGAGATGGCCAAAAAGAAGGGGTCGTGGATGGATAGGAAGTTCAAGGAGGGAGGCGCAGAGGCCGGATGGAAGTACACTGTTGAGCGACAGTTGGTTGGCCTCAAGCACCTCGGTCTGACCGAAGGGGCAGCACCAGAGGTAGCACCAGAGGCAGACGTCGAAGGCTTGGAGCGTGCGCTCGCACTCGGCGTGAAGATAGAGGAGTGGCGGAGGGCAGACCGCCCAGCACTCCTTGATATTGTCCTTCGTGCAATGAATAAGGTTAGGACTGTAGCCAATGCGGCACGCCGAGGTACTGAAGTATTCCAAGAAGAAGACGAAGGCTACGGTGCCTCGATGGATGAGAACCCAGAGGCTCAAGCCTTGGCGGGAGCTGCGACCAGCGACACCATCACGCCGCACTCTCCGGTGTCTATCGGGGGGTGGGGTTATTACGTTAACAAGTTCAAAGTCTTTGCACCGGGTGATTGGTCTGCGGTGGATGCGCTGCGCAACTCCGGCGTTCCAGTGATGAGGAAATTGGCAGACCGTATCGACACATTTTACGACACTGAGCTGGCACTGTCCGGCCAGCACTTCAACGGCAGGGAGGTGCTGAATTCTGGCGGGGTGGAGCTGAGAGGCGTTGACCAGCATGGCCGCTCACGGGGCAGGCCGATGTTCTTGCCGGGTGTTGGTGCCGGTAAGCTGGGTGAATCAATGCAGGCACCGGGCGCATTTTTCCTGACCGAAGAACAGGCGCAGGAGTTTGCGAGACGGAACGGGTGGAAGAGGGTGGATGCGCTGCGGCAGGTGGACAGGTACACGAAGAAGGAGTTGAAGTGGGCGGAGGCTCAGGTCGAGCAGTATTTTAGGATGCGTGAACGGGTGGGTAAGTTTAGTCAGAAGGAGAACGAGGAGATTGCGGAGAATTATTTGAGGGACAAGGGCACGGACGCCGCTCAAGACTTGGTGGCGTGGGTGAAGAATGAGCAGCTTGAGTCCGGCTACAACATGAAGGCTCACGATGTGATGGTGACGGACAGCGATGGGACGCAACGGGAATTGAGTGCCATGTTTGAAAAGGCTTTCCCCCGTGTGTTCACGCAGGAGACATGGGAGGTAATCAATAACCCCGCCGACCATCCAGAGAAGTACAACAAGATGCTAAAGGCGATGGTGACTCACGGGCACGCCAAGGATGCAGAGGATGCACGCTTCAAGCTGTCGCAGCTTCTAGGTGGCATCAACAGTCAAAGTAACCAAGACTGGTTCGCCAACGTGGACAAGGCGCGAGGCTGGAAGTTGCCGGATGAGTTCTATGACACCTCGATGGCCTCATACACAACCTACCTCAGAAGATACACCAACCGCATGGCACAGATTGCTGCGTTTGGTCAGGACGGGACGGTGTGGGACGTGGCAGCAAGTCATGGATCGCTGGGCCAGCGGGGGAAGGCTCAGATCAAACGCATCCAAGCAGCAGTCTACCGCACGCACTCACAGGACGATCCGATCAGGGACATGCTGATAAAGGTTGGGCTGTCAGCCACAGCCATCACCTATCTGTCCGGCCCGCTAACGGCCCTTCGCAACACCACCTTTGCCATGCGTGCCAACGCTGAGAGCTTCGGCGGACGGAACACCCTAGCAGCAGGGTTGAAGGGGTTGCTTGCCGTGGTGAAACAAAACGCTGCAACGCTCAAGCGTGACGGCGAGTTGAGTCGGCCAAAGTTTGTGGGTGAGGCTGCTTCATACGGGTTGATACAAAGTGATTGGATTGCGCAGCGTGAGCTGAACCTTGGCGGCGATGAGATACGGACAGGGGGGGCACAGAAACTTGATGCGGCTCTGAGCTGGACAAAGCAATACGCACTGTGGATGCAGCGCACGACAGAAGAATTTAACCGTGGAGTGACAGCCACGCTGGCATTGCAGCACTTGCGGAAGACTGAGGAGAAGCTGAGGACTGACCCTGAAGGCAAGGACTGGACTGGACAAAACGATACGGTGCAGCACGTAGCCATGATAGAGAGGATAATGCCGGGCGTGGACATGGCGAAGCTGTTTGCGGTGGATGAGCGGGGGCACTGGAAGCCAGACCTTGAGTTGCGGGACAGGTTTGTGCGTGAAGCGGTGATGGCCAAGCAGTACGGGTACAACATCCGTCAGCACCCACTGTATCTGGAGTCACACAGCGGGAGGGTGCTGTTCCAGTTCCAGAAGTGGGGGTGGCAGCGTACCCGAGACTGGGCACGCAATGTGTGGCGTCCGATGCGGAAGGTAACCACAGTTACAATGCCGGACGGCACCGTGAAGAAGCAGCGGGACATCAAGCCGCTGGTGCGCAACGCATTCCTGATGGTGGCACAAGGGGAGCTGTACGCCACGCTGCTGATGGCATTGTTCTATGATCGTGAGCGTGACGAGGCGGTGATACCTATCTCGGTGGAGAATGACAGCATGATCATGGGGTTGGGCGACCGCCTGTACAAGGACATGGTTTACGATGGCGGCTTTGGTATTGTGACAGACTACGCCAGCTTCCTTGACCCGATAGGTGAGAGGTCAGCACGCTACAAGCAGGCGATTCCATTGAACCCACCCGCATGGTCGCTGGCGAACGAGTTGCAGTACACGATTCGGGACACGATCCGCGTCCTGACCAAGGAAGAGGGCGACTTGAATGCCAAGCGGGAGGCAGTGACATCCTCTCTGGAGAAGATGGTGTCGAGGTTCCCGTTTGTGCGTGCGGTTGGGTTGCCGATACCGGGAACGAAACCGGGTGGGCTGGGCTACACTGCACGTCGTGCCTTGGGCATAGAGGATTACGAGATGCGGGTACAGGATGGGCGAAAAGATGTGAGGTTGCTGCGAACGGCAGCGAAGAAGTTTGCGAGGGCGAACGGGTACGAGGAGGAGCTGGTCTGGACAGGCGGGCGGGCGGTGCAGACGGAGAAGAGGGAGCTGTACTGGCAGCTTAATGAGGCACTGCTGGCGGGAGACAAGGTGATGGCGAGGCGGGTGCGTGATCGACTGGTGGGAGACAAGAAGGGGAAGGACAGGAAGCTGACGTTGACTGGCATCAAGGCGAGCGTGAGGTCACGGCAACCGATACTGCTGGAAGGCAAGCAGCCAACCGACAAGGTGCAACGTGAGTTCCTGCGCTGGGTGAAGAAGGAATTACCTGAGTATGAGGAGAGAATCAACCGTATCCACAAGAGCTACTGGCGGACGGCGCAGCAGGCGGGGGTGAAGTAGGCAAAAAAAGGGGGCGCAAGCCGAAGCCTGCGCCCCCCGTGTGGGTGGTGGTTTACTTAAGGGTTACACCCAGCGAGGGGTGACGCTTAACCTCATCGTGAACTGCAAGGATTACCCTCGCCTCGATTCGGTCAACGAACTCCTGACTGACCCTAGTGAACTTGCCCCTGCGGTGTTGCTTGGACAAGTCCAGAGCAAGCCTCCGCAGGGCAGCCTTATTTAGCAGTGCCATTAGGCAACTCCAATTGGCCGCAGTCGTCACTCATTTCCTGCATCATCTCGCACAGGCTGTTGATGCATGTCTGCAACTCCTGCACTGTGACCCTGATGGTGTCCTTGCTCATCCTGCCGCCGTCATCACGCGACATCTCGTTCACCTTGTCATTGGTGACGGATCGCATTCGTTGAGCGATGGCGAGGTTGGTTACCCAGCTAGGCTGGTTGGCCCAGTGACCAGCGTGGGCGGTGTCCTTCTCGGAGGCAAGGCCGGTTACCCAGCCTCGGCGCACGTAGGTTTCTTGGCCACTGGCGAGGAACCTACCGTACACCTTGCCGCCCGGTGAGGCTGGACTGCATCCGAACCCACCAGTGCATACGAATGCACCAACAGGGTCGTAGCTGCCCGCCACCATGACGTTGCGTCCTTCGAGGTGAAGGCTTGACCAGTCCTTATGCTCTGTCGTTGTCATAGGACTCTCCTTTCACACGCACGCTAGGCAATGGTGGGAGTTGCGCGATACGCCTGTACTGTTCGCGTGTCCTGCCTGCCATCTTGGCACCCCGCATAGCCTTGATGCTGACCCGTCTGAACTTCAGCTTCAAGCCACCACCCGGCAGCCTGAACAGCCTTGACTTGTAGCCAATGTCTGACGCTAACGCATTGCGGGTGAAGGCTTCCACCTTCCTCCACTGCTGCAACCCGTATCGTGCTGCCTTCGCTTCCTTGTCGGAGGCAACGGCGAGGCTGATGATTTCACCCTCGTCAAGGTTGACGATGGCTTCAAACAACGGCCACCACTCAGCGGGTGCCTTTGGTTTCTTGCTTACTGCGCCGCCAGTTTCTTCCCAGCGATCCTCTTTCTTGATGTTTAACATATTACTCATGATGTTTTCTCTCTATGTAATGCACCGCACGGCGGTGCTTTTTGTTGTTAACAGGACATTGGCAGTGCGCCACAGTGGGAACTGCAAACCCACCGCAACGCACCGCCTCCGTCCTGAATTGTTTACGTTAGGCTGCGATGGCAACCTTCTCCCACTCGGTGCGAGGTAGCTCGACCAGCTTGGTGCCGGTGGCCTCGAACTCTGTGGCTCTGTCGTAGTCCTCCAAGTCCTGCGCTGTGCGGGTGATGGCTGCGCCAAGGCCGAGCTTGGACAGGTCGCCGCCACGGATTAGGTGGCTGAGGCAACTGCCCTTCTCATCCTCGGTGAACCGATACTTGTCGGCCACGAACTCGACGACCTGCATCGGGTCGGCGGTGATTTCCTGCTCGCCTGCCTCCTTGAACTTGGTCAAGGACTTCTCGAACGATGCCTTGTCGAACATGGAAGCAACGGTGTCCCTCATCTTGAGGAAGAACGCCTTGTCCTCCTGCCGACGTGTGTTGTCCGTGAAGAACTCACGGGCATTGTCGATGTCACCCACGCTGGTCTTGCGACCGATGTGGCGTTGGCTGACTGTCTTCTCAACAATCCAACCATTCGTGCAGCGCAGCTCCTTGACGAAGCGTAGCACTTCAGTGCTGCCCATGCCCACGTCGCTGCCCTTGATGACAACGCCAGCAGCCATGATGGTGCCGACCTTGACCTCGTGGGTCAGGGTGGGGTGGATTGCCTTGATGTACATGCGCCGCTCGGTTAGCTCGCAAGACTCAACCGTGAGGTCGAGGTCAGCCAGCGTAGGCAGCACGGCCTCGGCCAAGTCGGAGTTATCCAACGGGCGGAAGCGGTCAGACACGAAGGCACGAATGTCACCGTCCAACGTGCGGAACATCTTGTTCCTTGGCTCACTGTGCATCCACGTATTGATGTTGTCGGCCAGCAGCACAGGCTGCTCGACCCGCATCCGGTCGTAGTACACCTTCGGTATCTTCAACGCTGCTGCCACTTGGCCATGAGCCACATCGTTCAGGGCGAACGGTTCACGTCCTTCAACGCCGAGGTCGAAGCGAAGGTTGCCGTTGCCGATAGCTGTGGTGTTGGCGGTTGAGCCTACCAAGTCCAGCTTGTTATTCCGGATATGGTCGAGGCGGCTTGCTAGTTCACTGATTGTTTTTCCTTGTTTCATATATGTTTTCTCTCTCTTTGGTTACGCATCGCACGGCGACGCTTTGGTTCTCTTACATTGACAGCACTTCGCTGTCAAATTGATTACACTGTTGTCCGCACTGTCCCAGACAGGGAAGGCGGGGTTAATGGATGACGGCTGTGTGCCCAGAGTTACGCTTGAGGTACAAGTGTATAACCTCCGTTGCCCACCCACGCACCACGCAATGCGGCTGCCGCTTTTGCTTGTGCGTTTCAGTGGGTACATGGCACACGATGTCGTTAACCATGTGGCACCTGCCTTTCCAGTGCAGGGTCAGCACGTTGCAACCCTGCGCCATTGATTCAGGCTTGTTGTAGTGATAGAAGAAGCGGCGTTGATCACCGCGTTTGGTTAGTGTGTTCATGTCAGTTATTCCTTATGGCTTTGTCCACTCGTTCCTGTTCACTGTCCCAGTACTGGAGGGCATACATCGCATACCTCTTGTCCATCTCCCTGCCCTCGAACATGAAGGTATCTCCCTCACATTCGTGGTAGGCTTGACGGAAGGCATCGAGGTTGCCCCTGTGGAGGGACAGGTTGTCTTTATCTTTACTCATGATTGTTCCTCCTACTTGATGTTGTTGTACCACTTGTGTCCGCCGAAGGTGGCATAGGGTTGCTTACCCTTTGCCCAGTACGGCGTCACCGATACAGCGTGGTAGTGCCTGCATCGGTTGTATGGGTTGGTGCCTGTGTGTGCTGTGATGGGTACCCACTTCAGCAACTCGTCATGCACCCATCGCCAATGACCGTGCCGCTTCATCCGCTGCACCAGTGCCTCCGGTTTCACACCGTTGAGGCAACTGAACTGGCGACGACGAAGTACTTCCTCGGCACATGTCGTTCGACGCTGGCTGGCACGGGCATGGATGACTTCGTACACTGCCTCCATTCCCTTGCGACCATGCCCACCTGACTCGGCAAGTATGACAGCGGCAACCAACTCACGCTGCGCACCCTTCGGCGCACGAGCTTGAGCGATGGCGAGCTGTGTCAATGCTAACAGTATGATGATGTGTCTCATGATGTTGTCTCCTTTGTGTACTTGATGATGAAGTCGATGGCGTCTTCGTAAGATACGAAGCGCACCTCGACAGCTACGTCGATAACAAGCCACCACTCGGTGGCGTTTCGTCGATGCTCAATGATGATGCGGCTGACTGTCTTTTGTTTCATCCAACCATTCGTGCAACGCACTTCATTGTATTCCATGATGTTGTCTCCTTTGTTACCTAGTTTACTTTAGGCAGCGGCGGCAGCGGCGGCAGCGAGAACCCCGCCTTCTCGGCCAGCGACTTATCCAGCTCCTTCGCCTTATCCTCCACCACCTTGGCCTGCGCCTTCTTGTACTCGGCGACAGCACGCTCGCCGATGTTCCTCTCCCTGATTTCAGTCAGGTGCGGGTCTGCCTCCTTGGCAGCACGGGTGAGGAGGTCGTGCAATGCCCCGCTTACCGCACCATCAACGTCAACGTCGATGTCATCAAGGTCATCCTTGTAGGCTACCCTGTGGTTAACCAGCTCATCGTCCAAGTCGTCCGAGGTGAGGTAGTCCGAGTGCCTCAGCTCTTCCGTGACCTTGGGTTCCATGTCGTAGCTGTCGATGACTGCTACGACTGAGTCGGTGAAGGCACTGCCGTCCAACTCCATATCATTAACCTTGTTGGCAAGGCGGCACAGGTTGTCGTTGATGAGGGTTAGTATGTCAGCGAGGTTGTTGCCCGCATTGACTATGTCGTGGTTGTTTACTTGTTCATTCATGTTTGGTTTCTCCTGTTTGGTTTGTTGTTCTCTGCTTTACCACCTATTCAGGCAGGTAAATTCTTGTTTGTGTTCCACACGAATCCGCTCGTGTCCTTCCTTGCTTTGCCCTTCGCCTGTAGGCCAACGACCTTGCCCTTCGGGTCTTTGAATCGCAGGTCACTGTCGTCGCCGTTGATTACCTCGTGCCTGTAGATTTCCTTCGGCCACGTCTCCGGCTCACCACTGAATGCAATCGCCACGTTATGCCCATGCTGCAACGCACGCTTACACGCTGACCAGTTACCCGCCGTGCCGTCGTAGCTGAAGGTCAGGTGGTAGTTGTCGTGCCTGCAACTCATCAGCCGCTTGAGCGACTTGGTGTAGTCATAGAATTGCAGGTCAGGGAACAGTGGGAACAACCACCCGTAGTCCTCATCAGTCGTGCCGTTGGGCCGCACGCATGGCGTCATGCCCTTGCGGTCAGCCTTGCCGATCAGTGCCTGCGTTTCCATGATCAGCTTCATCCTGAACTGGTCAGGCTCCAGCAACTTGAACACGGTGCGCTTGCCTCGCGCAACCTGCGTTGTGCTGAAGGCTCCACGCCCCGCTGTGTTGAGGCATATGGCCTTGCAGTTACCCGCCCATAGACAGGCGTTGTAGTCGTCAATGCCAGCAGCACGCAGCAGCTTGGCGAATGCCCTGTGCTCATACACCTCACGACTTGGCAACGCATACTGTATGCCCGTGAGGTAGTTGTGTTTCTCGCCCTTCACCGTCTTGGCATCGCTGCCAATGGTGAGTAGGTAGTTTGGTTCGTATATCATTCCGTTGTTATTCATATGATTTCTCTTCCTCTTCGCGCCCTGCCCATGCATCAAAGCTGATGCTGTCTCCCCAGTAGTAACTTGTGGAGCTACTGGGCGCGCCACGCCACCACTTACGTGTTTTATCCGCACCGCCTCGCCACGGGAAGCGCACCATAATGTCCACGTCAATGATGGTATCGCCTCCACGCACGCCGCCCTTTATCTCGGCCCAGAATGTCAGCGTCTGATGTGCGTAGTTGGTGACGATTTCGCCTTGGCTTCCATACCCACGCCCTTCCTCATCTTTTACTTGCGCGTAACTTTCAAACTCAAGCACGGCATTCTTCTTGTCGCGCTTGCTTGTCAGCTTGGCGGGCCTAACGCTCACGCAGCTATCCCTCCAGTGCTCCGCCGTGATGATGAAAGGCTTCCATCGTTTCATTATATTGATGGCCTCGGCCAAGCTGTGATGGCTGGGGTATGAGTCCTTATCATACTTCACGCTGACATGGTCATCGTGAACGTATACGTGCCTCGGCTTTTCAGTACTTGGTATAGCCTTGAGAACCGAAGCCTCCAGCCTTGCCTCACCTATTTCCTTGGCGTGCTTTTCCTTTAGTTTTTCCATTTCCTTATTCATTTGCAGTTTCTCCTTCTTGGTTTGGGTTGTTGAAGATGCCGCCTTGGCATCGCTGGCACAGGACGGAGATGCCGTACTCCTTGCGGGAGAGTTCGTCTCCGAACTTGAGGTCGTGCTCGCCGCACTTCACGCACTGCCCAGCGGCCTTCGCCAGACTAGGACTGCGACCAAAGACGGCAAGGCCCATTGACTCTTTCAGTTGTCCCAATGCTTGATCCAATTGTTCCAGTTCATTCATGATGTTGTCTCCTTATGGGTTACATTCCGAGGTTGTCGAAGCTGATGGTTACACCACGCCATCCACTTGGCTTGGCTTGGTGCTTCTCCAGCTCATCAGGGGTAGCAGGGTTGCTCTGCGAGACAGGCGTTACCTCCTGCCCAGCCTTGGCGAGCCTGCTGTTGACCTTGTGCCGCAACTTGAACGGCATCCAATGGTTGACGTTGCCAACCTGTTCACCGACCTCTGCGCCGGACGTGAGTTCTAACAATCTATTATCTATCATGTTTGGTTTCTCCTATTGTGGTTTACTGATGGCTGATGCCAACAGAAAGCAACGCACTGCTACCGGATAATATCCGGTAACGATGCGCTGGTGTTCTGTGTGCTAGGCTCTTCGTCTGCGCCTTACGTATTGTCCGCAGCACGCGCACCACTCATAATAATATTCTTTATGGTTCATGACGCCACCCACTTGTACGCCTCGGTGATGAGGATGATAGCCACCGCGCCAAGGCCGACGAGGGTGAGGGTTATGAGTACTGCGAAGAGCGGCACGAAGCCGTTGTTTTTATTCATAGGTTTCCTTTGGTTATGGTTGGTACTGACAGGCATTGCCCGCAGAAAGCAACGCACCACTACCGGATAT
>TARA_R110002020_G_scaffold77450_4_pt1 | contig 12383 bp, 11 predicted proteins | sample TARA_R110002020 | Tara Oceans TARA_R110002020 (sample SAMEA4396489) | marine metagenome | biome: Westerlies Biome; feature: [MES] marine water layer (ENVO:01000295) within the mesopelagic zone...; material: water (ENVO:00002006), including particulate matter (ENVO:01000060) such...
ACGTCGTGTTCGAGGAAACGACGCTGTCCGATGGCGAATCCAATGCCGGCCGGGTGCAGGCTTATGACGGTCCGATCCACATCGCCGATGCCGCTAACTACCTGATGTTCCACCAACCCGAGCTGGGCATCAAAGACCCCTACGAACTGAACCCGGAACAATATGCCGCCGCGCTCGACCTGCTGCGGGGGCAGCGTGATCTGGTCAGTCGCTACTGGCATGACGCGTTCATCCAGATCGACGACTTCAAGAACGAAGGCATGGTCGCCTCGGGCTCGTGGCCCTTCCAGGTGAACCTGCTTCAGGCCGACAGCGTGCCGGTGGCTTCGGTCGTCCCGCAGGAAGGTGCGACGGGCTGGGCCGATACCACCATGCTCCACGTGGATTCCAAGAACCCGAACTGCGCCTACATGTGGTTCGAACATCAGCTCAGCTCGAACCTGCAATCCGACCTGTCGGTCTGGTTCGGAGCGGTGCCGTCGGTTCCCGTCGCCTGCACCGACGGACGTGGAATGCAGACGCAGGAAGGCTGCGATGCCAATGGCCTTGCCCAGTTCGACAAGATCAAGTTCTGGAAGACCCCGGTCGCCAATTGCGAAAGCCAGGACGAGTGTGTGCCCTACTACCGCTGGGTGTCCGACTATATCGGCGTGATCGGCGGACGCTGATCCTTCCTTGACCCAACCCGTGCCGTGCCCCTCCGAGCGCGCGGCACGGGCAAAGACGGATGTTTCCCATGTCAGCCGTGACTTTCGACAAGGTCTCGCGCCATTTCGGTGCCGTGCGCGCCGTGGACGGCGTGGACCTCGACATCGCCGAGGGCGAGTTCTTCGCCATGCTGGGACCGTCCGGTTCGGGCAAGACCACCTGCCTGCGCCTGATCGCGGGGTTTGAGCGCCCGACTGCGGGCGACATCCGCATCTTCGGGGAACCGGTCGCCGATCTGCCACCCTACAAGCGGCAGGTGAACACCGTGTTTCAGGATTACGCGCTGTTCCCGCATCTGAATGTGATCGACAACGTGGCCTACGGGCTGATGATCGCGGGGCAGGGGCGGAAACTGCGCCACAATGCGGCGGACGAGGCGCTGGAAATGGTGCGCCTCGGCGGCTTCGGCGCCCGCCGCCCGTCGGAGCTTTCGGGTGGGCAGCGGCAACGCGTGGCGCTTGCCCGTGCGCTGGTGAACAAGCCGCGCGTGCTGCTGCTGGACGAACCGCTGGGGGCGCTGGATCTGAAGCTGCGCGAACAGATGCAGGAGGAACTGAAGACCCTGCAACGCCAGCTTGGAATCACTTTCGTCTTCGTGACCCATGATCAGGGCGAGGCGCTGTCGATGGCCGACCGCGTCGCGGTCTTCAACGATGGCCGCATCATCCAGGTGGGCGCGCCGGAAGACATCTATTTCCGTCCCGAAGTGCCCTTCGTGGCCGACTTCGTGGGCTCGTCGAACGTCCTGCCTGCCGCGCTGGTTGCCCGGCTGACGGGAGAGAACTGCCCGGCGGCCATCCGGCCTGAACGTTTGCAGCTGGCCGAATACGGCCCCATCATGGCGCGGGTGACGGGGCTCAGCTTCCTTGGCCTGACGACGCGCGTCAGTTTCGAGACGGAAGGCGCGCGGCTGACCGCGCTGCTGCCGCAGGACGCGCCACGCCCGCTGCAGGGCGACCTCGTCGCGCTGAATTGGGCCGAGGGCGATCTTCACCTGATGAGGCCGAAATCATGATGGCCGCTCGCAGCGAAAGCATCGGCACGCGGCTGTCGGACACGCTGTGGCGGCGTCCGGCGGTGCTGCTGTTCCTGCTGCTGCTTCCGCCGGTGTTGTGGCTGGGTATCATCTACCTCGGTTCTCTCTTTGCGCTGCTGCTGCAAAGCTTCTTTTCGATTGACCACTTCACCGGGCAGATCAACTACCGGTTCACGCTGTCCACCTATGCCGAACTGCTCACGCCCGCGAATTTCGACATCATCCTGCGGACGGTCACGATGGCGGCCTGCTGTACGCTGGCGTCTGCCGTGATCGCCTTTCCCATCGCGTACTACGCCGCGCGCTATGCCCGGGGGAAATGGCGGGCGGTCTTCTACCTCGGGATCATGATGCCGCTCTGGTCCAGCTATCTCGTCAAGATCTATGCGTGGAAGCTGATCCTTGCCAAAGAAGGCATCCTGACATGGGCGTTGGAAGGGATGCGCCTGAACTGGCTGCTCGAGGCCTACCTGTCGTTGCCGGTGGTCGGGGGCAATTCGCTGTCGGTCAGCACCACGGGGACGTTCATCGTCTTCGTCTATGTCTGGATGCCCTTCATGATCCTGCCGATTCAGGCGGCGCTGGAGCGTGTGCCGGGTTCAATGCTGGAAGCGTCGGGCGATCTGGGCGCACGGCCGGCGCAGACCTTCCGCCACGTGCTGTTGCCGCTGGCGCTGCCGGGGATCGTGGCGGGCTCGATCTTCACCTTCTCACTGACACTGGGCGATTACATCATTCCCCAGATCATCGGCACCTCGCGCCTGTTTATCGGGCAGGCCGTCTACCAGCACCAAGGTATCGCCGGGAACATCCCGCTGGCCGCGGCCTTCGCCGTGGTGCCCATCGTGATCATGGGGTTCTACCTGTGGGGCGCCAAGCGCATAGGGGCGTTCGATGCACTCTGACCGCGCGCCGCTGACGCTGAAACTGGCCGCCGCCGGGGGGCTTCTGTTCCTGCACCTGCCGATCCTTCTGATTTTCGTCTACGCCTTCACGACGGAAGAAAAGAGCTTTGCCTGGCCGCCCCCCGGCCTGACGCTGAAATGGTTCGCGGTCACATGGTACCGCGCCGACGTGTGGGAGGCGCTGGCGCTTTCGGTTCGGGTCGCATTGATCTCGACCGTGCTGGCGTTGATCCTTGGCACGCTGTGTGCTGCCGCCGTCAGCCGCACGCGGTTTTTCGGGCGGGAGACGATCTCGCTTCTCGTGATCCTGCCGATCGCGCTGCCGGGCGTCGTAACGGGGATCGCGCTGCGGTCGGCCTTTTCCATCGCCGATGTGCCCTTCAGCACATGGACCATCGTTCTGGGTCACGCGACCTTCTGCGTCGTCATCGTCTACAACAACGCCGTGGCGCGGTTCCGCCGGACATCCGGCAGTCTGATCGAGGCGTCGATGGATCTGGGCGCCAACATGTTCCAGACCCTGCGCCACGTGATCCTGCCCAACATGGCTACTGCGCTGGTAGTGGGCGGCATGCTGGCCTTCGCGCTTAGCTTTGACGAGGTGATCGTGACCACCTTCACCGCCGGTCAGCAGCAGACCCTGCCGATCTGGATGCTGGAAGAACTGGTCCGGCCGCGCGAACGGCCCGTGACCAATGTCGTCGCCATGGTCGTGGCGCTTGTCACCATGCTGCCCATCCTGGGCGCCTATTACCTCACCCGCGGGACCGATCAGGTCGCCGGACAAGGCAAGTAACGGAGGATTTCCATGCAGACCAAGATGCTGATCGGCGGGGCCCACGAAGCGGGTACCGAGACCGAGGAACAGGTCCTGAACCCGCGCACCGGCGAGGTCATCGTCAAGATGCCCGAGGCCGATCTGACCCAGGTTGGCCGTGCCGTTGCCGCCGCCCGCGCGGCCTTTCCCGGCTGGGCGCGCACCACGCCCGCCGAACGGTCGGCCAAGCTTCTGGCCATCGCCGATGCGGTCGAGGCCCGGACCGAGGAATTCGCCAAGCTCGAGGCGCTGAACTGCGGCAAGCCCATCAACGAGGTCCGCACGGCCGAGATCCCCGCCGTGGCCGATTGTTACCGTTTCTTCGCGGGTGCCGTGCGCAACATGCACGGCCCGGTAGCGGGAGAGTACATGGAAGGCCATACCTCGATGATCCGGCGCGATCCTATCGGTGTCGTGGCCTCGATCGCACCGTGGAACTACCCGCTGATGATGATGGCGTGGAAACTGGCCCCGGCGCTGGCGGGCGGCAACACGGTGGTCCTGAAACCGTCCGAACAGACGCCACTGACCGCGCTCTTGATGGCCGAGGTCATGGCCGGCATCCTGCCCGAAGGCGTCGTGAACGTGATCGTGGGGCAGGGGGCCAGCGTTGGCAACGCGCTGATCAACCATCCCGACGTCGACATGGTGTCAATCACGGGCGACGTGGCGACCGGCAAGAAGGTTCTGCAAGCGGCCTCGAAATCGGTGAAGCGCACGCACCTGGAACTGGGCGGCAAGGCCCCGGTCATCGTGATGGACGATGCCGATCTGGCCCGCACCGTCGAAGGCCTGCGCGCCTTCGGTTACTACAACGCCGGGCAGGACTGCACCGCCGCATGCCGAATCTATGCCGGGGCCAAGGTCTATGACAATCTGGTGGCGGATCTGAGCAGCGCCGTATCCACCATCGTCTATGACGATGCCGACGACACCCTGAACGAAATCCCGCCACTGATCTCGCAACGCCAGCGGGACCGGGTGGCAAGCTTCGTCCAGCGGGCGTCGGAATTGAAACATGTCGAGATCACCACCGGCGGCGATCTGGCCGACGGCTCGGGTTTCTACTATCGCCCGACGGTTGTGGCCGGCGCTCTGCAAGAGGACGAGATCGTCCAGCGCGAAGTCTTCGGTCCCGTAGTGTCGATCACCCGTTTCGACGATGCCGACACCGCCGTAAAATGGGCCAATGACAGCCAGTACGGACTGGCCTCATCGGTGTGGACGTCGGATATCGGCCGGGCGCTCGATATCTCGGCCCGGATGCAATATGGCTGCACCTGGGTGAACACACATTTCATGCTGGTCAACGAGATGCCCCATGGCGGGATGAAGCAATCCGGATACGGCAAGGACATGTCGATGTACGCGCTTGAGGATTACACCGTCGCCCGCCATGTCATGATCGCGCACTGAACGAGCAATTGGACCATGGCGCGCGCCGTGGTCCAGTGACCCAAACCGGGCGCGGATAGCCAGAAGCACTCCCGAACCGGGAAGCGGGGATGACCGCTTACCGGCTGCGCATTGGTTCAGGGCGAGGCGCTTGGGGGCCGAAACGTCACTCGGGCAGGTAGCATGCCACGCGGGGGACTTTGTCAGGTTGGTAGCGTCGCAGTGTCCACGTATTTCACCGCCGTGTTGCACAACAAAAAATTGTTCCGGATCAGAGGCGTCCGGTTCCCAAGAAGCGTCATCGGACACGCCGTCTGGGCCTACCACCGGTGTTTTCTTTGAGCCTGCGCAACGTGGTGGTTCACCGCCTTCACGCATCGAATACCGGGGCTCCGGCGCTTTGGGTCAGATCTGCCAGGGCCGCGTCGACACGGTCACTTTCCCGGCGGCTTCTTCCAGCGCCCACTGCTGGTCGCGCGACACGGTTGTGATCGGGCTGCCAAACATGGCCTCGGCAGCAGCGAAGTCTTGTACTGTGTCAATCTCGGTCCAGTTCAAACCCGTGATATCCAGTGCGCGGAACTTCGTTCCGTTGGCAATCAATCGCGCGTATGCAGCCTCGTAATACTCTTGGAGGTTTTCCCGGGCGCCCATCATCTGGGAAAGCTCCGCGAATAGACGTTTTCCGGTTTCGGCACCGATCTTTTCAATCCCGATCGACTCGCCCAAGGCCAGATTGGGGTCAACGGATTTTCCAACCTCGATCACTTGCCTCTGATCGTCCGTGATTACCTTCACTTCTTCATGTTCAAGCGCGATATTCTGATCGATGCACAGGACGTTTGACACGTCGCTGTCCAGAAGTTTGCGCAGGATTCTGACGTCGAAGACGACATCCGCATCGAATTTCACGAAATCGGCAGCGCCGATTGCTGCAGCGGCCAGCATCAGGGAGTACCCTGTGTTCGTCTCGCGGTAGCGGTCGTTTATCACGTAGGTGACGCGAATGCCACGGAATGCCTTGTCGACGAACTGCTTGATCTCATCGGCCCGGTGCCCCAACACAAGAACGAATTGCGACATGCCGCAGCTAAGGCAATTGCGGATCATGCGTTCCAGGATGACGGAACCGCCAACTGATAGCAGACTTTTGGGGCAATCATCGGTTAATGGGCTAAGCCGAGAGCCGACGCCAGCCGCCAGAATGACAGCGATCGGAGCGCGATATTTTTCATGTCTCATGATTGATAAGTCCTATACGAGCTGAATGGAAGGGCGGTCACTTTTGAAGTAAGATTGTCTTCGCTTGGCCAATGTTCCTGCCCCGAAGCCAGGATCTGTAAACGCCCCAATAGACTTGGCTTGCCGCAAAAATCCAAAGCATTGGCACAAGTTGGTCGAACAGAAGAGCGGCCGACAGCATGAAGACGAAAACGCCTTCGTCGAAGGCAAGAACCTTGTGTTGTTCGCGCCAGAGCCATGTCAGATTGGCACGTAGGCCCATACCCGGACCTGCCGTGATCTTGACGTGTTTCAGCTTCGCCACCTCGGCCGGATAATCCGGATTGCGAGACGTTTCGATCTCTAGCGCTATGTATTTGGCGTAGCCGCGCAAACCGTAGAACGATATCCCTATGAGCGAAAGGAATACCGGAGTGACACTGCCCGTTTGTTCGAAGGCCGCGAAACCTGCAGCGCCGAACCAAAGCGCGACCTGTACTTGATCCGTTATCCGGTCATAATAACTTCCGACGGGAGATGAGATCCGCTTGTATCGCGCCATCTGCCCGTCCATGCAATCAAGGACATGGCTCATTTGAATTAGCACCGCCGCCACGAGAAAATACCAACTGCCCCCGCCAAGAATTGCAAGGCTGGCCGCGACCGCAATCAGAAATGATGCGGCCGTGACGCGGTTGGGAGTGATCCATCGGAGCTCTACAGCAAAATAGTTGGCAACAATCGCCAAAGGCGCGGTGACGAATGACGACCACCATTCATCGTCGCGGGTTTTGGTTGCCCAAAGCGCTTGCAGTTTGTCGTTCACAAGGCCACCCGTGCATGCTTGGGCTTTGATTCAGACAGAACGATCAATCTTTGGTTTTTACGCGTGACGGGAGCAACACGGTCTGACGCCTCCGTCTGCAGTGCCAGCAACACGTCCTTGAGGGTCGCAAGGAAAAACCGAATGTCTGCATCGGAGAGTTCCCCGATGTTGCCGACCTGAAAAACTTTGCCGGCAAGGCATCCCTTGCCTTCGTAAATGATGATGGATTTCTCGCGCAGGCGCGCGCGCAAAGCGGCGACATCTACTGTTGCGGGCACCCGTACCGTGGTCAGAACCGAACACATATCCGCTTCGTCAATCAGAAAGTCGAGGTTCAGCCGTCGCATTCCGACGCGGAGAAGCCCAGCCCGTGCCTTTATGCGGGCGTAGCGCTTGAGAACGCCCTCACGCAGTACGTTTCTCAGGGCCTGGTCCAAGGCGAAGAATAGCGGAACGGCGGGTGTATTTGGCGTCTGATTATGGTTCGTCAGAAATGCGTAGAACGTAGCGAGGTTCAGATAGGTTGTCTTTGCATCATGACGGCCGAGCCGCTCGAATTGTTTGGTGCGACCGACAACAAAAGACAGACCGGGATAAGACCCCAGGGCCTTCGAACTGGAACTGGACAGAAATGCGATGTTGCAGGCTTCCATGTCGATGACTTCCGCCCCGACAGAGCTTACACCATCGACGACGAACAAGGCTCCGCTTGCTTTGGCCAGCGCGCCGATCCGGGCGAGCGGATTCAGCATGCCCGTACACGTCTCGTGATGGACCATCGCCACCACGTCAATCTTGTGGCTGTTCAGATAGGTCTCGATTTGGAGAGGGTCGAACGGTGTCCCCCAGGGCAATTCGATCAGATGCGTTCGTTTGTTGTGGATCAAGGATGTTTTGTGCAGCCGCCCGCCAAACTCGCCGTTTGAAAGGATCAGGATCGAACCATCACCAACCACGGAAGACAAAATCGCCTCGTTGGCGGCTGTGCCAGATCCCGTGATCACAACGGCGCGGTAACGTGCCCGTTTCTTGATCTGAAGAAGAGAGATGATCTTATCCTCGATCGCCAGAAGCAGGGCATCGAAATCGGTTTCCCGATGGCAGATATCCTCTTTGCAAATCGCGCTGCGCAGGGACTCGGCCACATTTACAGGGCCGGGGGTGAAAAGCAGGTACTTGTCCAAAATCAGATCATACTCCGACAACTTTGTGACCCGTGTCACAAATTTGATACGCCCATAGTATATCCATGAACGCGATCCGCGCAGGAATATCGAGAGGGCACAAATCGAGTTCGAAAGAGCAGCCCTGCCTAAGGCTGTGGTCGTGTCGCCCAAAAAAACGGACGTCTGTGGCAGGAATTCTGAAATGACGGATCCCGGAAATTCGTGCGGATCAGTTTTTAGTGAAACGCCAATTTCAACCGTTCCAGCCAATGTGAACTGACGTCGAACGGAAATACTGGTCGTGGAGTGTGGCCAAGTGATGGCGCCGCAAGGCTTTTTGCCTGTCCCGAAAACACCCACCAATGGGATCGGGAGGGCTGAGCTATCACGATTGGCTGTAGAAAAGCACTCATGGGCCACTTTTGCGCCCCTGAAGATACAGCCCTACTGTCAACGCCCTGCAATAGCAAGGATTAGATAGGCACCCAAAAGGCGGCCGGGGCGCAATGCGTGCGGGAAAAGACCCGAGCGCCCGTCTTCTCGACCACCGGCCGCGCAAGAAGTACCGCTTGACGGCAACGGCACCTGAACCTACGCAAATTCCTTCATGGGACACATCGGTCAGTCGCTGTCTTCATCCTTTGAATTTTCTTCGTTCAGCGAAATCGTCAGCCGCTACGACGGTGTGCTTTGCGATGTCTGGGGGGTCATCCACAATGGGACCGCCGCTTTCAACGACGCCGTCGATGCCTTGTGCAGGGTCCGTGCCAGTGGGCGTTTCGTGATCCTGATCACCAACGCACCACGATTGTCCCGGGACATCTACCCACAGCTGAAGCGGTTCGGCGTTCCGAGGTCGGCCTTCGACACCATCGTGACCTCTGGCGATGTCACGGCTGCTTTGCTTGCAAGACAACCCGACGCTCCGCTTTTTCATTTTGGTCCGGCACGTGACATGTCGGTCCTCGAAGGACTACCGAACCCAATTGTTGAAATGTCTGATGCGCAGCTTTGCCTTCTGACCGGGCCACTCGATGATGAGGTCTTGTCGGTGGACAACTATGAGCGTCAACTCACTGAAATGCAGCAAAACGCCGTCACCGTGATCTGTGCGAATCCAGATCTGGTGGTCCGCAGTGGCAACCGAATGGTCATTTGTGCGGGATCAATTGCGCAACGATATGTGGCCCTTGGCGGCAAGGTCGTTTTCGCCGGCAAACCAGAAGCCGCGATATATGACGACGCGCTCATCAGGGCAAATGGTCTTGCCGGCAGGACCCTGAGAAAGCGCCATTTGCTTGCCATTGGTGATGGCCTGCCGACGGATATCATGGGCGCCGCCAACAACGGTTTTGATGCCTACTTCATCACAGGTGGCATCCATGCCGGCGCGTTCGGCAACATGAAGGTCGAGGCCGAGGTGACAATGGCCGCCAAAATTATCAGGGGCCAGTATGCGAATCTGAGCCTTGTCGGTCTTTCTGATCGCTTGCAATGGATGCCCACCCAGGTGGAGCCTTAAGTATCTGCCAATGCGCGCATCGGCGCTTCTCGTTCAACACGTAGCGGAGGTCAGCTTCGGGCCGTCTGTGAAGACGGCCCATGCCTTCAAATTTCGATAGCTTCGGCGATAGCCAGTGCATCTTCAAGCTCAACGCCAAGGTATCTGACGGTGCTGTCTATCTTGGTATGGCCCAACAACAGCTGGACTGCCCGAAGGTTGCCCGTTTTCTTCTAAATTTGGGTCACCTTCGTTCGCCGCATCGAGTGCGTGCCATAGGCGCTAGCCTCCAGACCAATGGAGGCCACCCACTCACGGACAATACGCGCACACTGGCGAGTCGAGATGCGAAGGCGTTCGTGAAAACGCCCAGGCCAGAGGTATTCGCATCCGACCATGAGCGGCTCTCGCATCCACCTTGCGAGCGATGCACGGGTGCCTTCAGAAACTTCGAAACGCACAGGTGTCCGGGTCTTGCTCTGCAGAACCGACGCGCGTTCCTTGATTTCGCCTGACGCCATGACATCCACCACCTTCATCCTGACCAGATCACAAGCGCGCAGCTTGCTGTCGATGGCAAGATTGAAAAGGGCCAGATCACGATGGTTCCCGACCAGCTCCAGCCGGACCCTGATCGCCCAGACGTGTTTGGTTTTGAGCGGCCTCTTCTGGCCGACGATCCGTCCTTTGTTCCAGGCTGGGGGCAGTGCGCGAATGGCGGGCAAGTTTGGCGTTTCCATGATGGATCCTCCGATCCACCACGCCCTGCCACATCGACAACCCGACGTTGACAGGACATCATATCACAGGATTCTGCGTTGCACCCGAGGTCCACTTCGAGCCCATGCCACCGGATGCTGCAAGCATCATGAACGGCAGCCATGGGATTGTTGCTTGTCCAAGAGCTTTCCCTGGCGCTCGCATTCGACCTCAGTCGCGTCCGGCATCCATAATCGCCTTTGCAAGGGCAGCGGGATTTGAAAAGCACACCTCGTGGCTGCCCGATATTTGTACCAGGCGGAACAACCCCAGTTTCTCTGAGAGACGGGGATGCCAGCCAAGGCTTTGCGGCAGAGCGGTATCCTCAGTGCAGTTGATATAGGACTTTGGAAGCTCCATTTCCGCCGGGTTTGACGATAGCGAAATCGTATCGGTGAAGGTGGCATATGGATGCGCATTGAGCCGCTCATAGCTGGACTGTGCAAGCTCGGACGAACCGTCGTTGATGAAGGCTTCGCGCCAGATCGGGAAAGGGAGCATGACGCTGTTGTCAGAGCTTTCGGCGCTGACCGCATCGAACATGCCCACATAGTGCGGCGGCACCATATCGTTCAGGCATTCGCCGTTGTTGGGCACGAAGGCATTCCAGTAGATGAGCCGCTTCAGACGGCCTGGAATCCGGTCAGCAACACCGGTAATCACCATGCCGCCATAACTGTGGCCGAGCAGGATGACATCCTTCAGATCGTTGGATTCGATGTAGTCAGTGATGGACGTGATCGCGACGTCCAGCCCTGTCGTGCGCAGATCGCCCGGGTTGTTCCCTGTGACTGTGGGGCAATGCACGGTATGACCCGCCTCCCGAATGGGCTTTGCGACCGGTTCGAACAGTTCGCCCGTGTGCCACGCCCCGTGGACAAGTACGAAAGTAGACATGTTTGGTTTCCCTCCCTATTGTTTGTGAATCCAGATTATTCAACGGAGATTATTTTCCCATGGCTCAGAGTCATGAATCTTGTGCTGATACTCAGGTTTCGCCTCCATATCGAGTTTGGAACACCGGATCGATGGGGCATTCCGAGGCGTTTGATTACTATCGCGAAGGCATTTGCACGACGTTCATGCCGCTGCGGCCTGAATTGGACCGAGCCGAGCGCAAGAGCTTTCATGCCGACCTGCGGTCGCATCAGATCGACGATGTTGTGCTGAACCTGGTCTCCGCCAGCACCCATTCTGTGCATCGAGGCACCCGAGAAATCGCAGCCTCGCCAGTTGATTGCTATTATATCAACACGCAGCTTTATGGTGCTTGCCAGATTGAGCAAAAACGTAAATCGGTCACGCTGCACATGGGGGACGTCGGCATTTTTGATGGCGCTGAACCATTTGACTTGAAACACCACAAGAGTAAGCCGCTGAGAGTCGCATCGCTCATGGTGCCCAAACGCCTGTTCGGGGACGCAGTTCGGGAGCAGCTGTCAAATGGGCCTCATGTATTGTCGCGCCAGCCAGTGCTGGGGCATTTGTTGTCTGAAGCAGGACGGTCCCTTGATACTTCTCCAGATCGGATGGGCAGCGATGTTCTGTCCCGAATAACGCAAATTGTCTTGTCACTGACTGTGGTGTCCGCAGCGCCCGACAAATCCCGCAGCACGCCCGCCTCGCGCAGCATAGCTCTGGCTCATCAGATCAGGCAGATCATCCGCCAGAACAGTTCCCGGCAGGATTTCAATTTGGCCGATTGCGCTGCCCAAATGGGGCTGTCGGTCGGATACATCCAGCAAGTCCTGGCCCGGAATGGAGAACGCTTTGGCGTGATCCTTTTGGACGAACGTCTGTCGGCCGCTGCACGCTTGCTCACCGATTCGAACAACTGTCACCTTCGGGTTTCAACCATCGCATATGCAGCAGGTTTCAAAGATATTTCACATTTCGGGCGCGCTTTTCGCAACAACTATGGCCAATCACCGGGCGAATTGCGGCGGCAAACTGCTGTCTTAGATTAACAGGGCTTTCAACAAGTTATCGGTTAGATAGCGGCGATGCTCTGCCCCCTGATAACTCCTCCATCTGATACTGGAGTCCGGC
>TARA_R110002020_G_scaffold470733_1_pt1 | contig 12373 bp, 10 predicted proteins | sample TARA_R110002020 | Tara Oceans TARA_R110002020 (sample SAMEA4396489) | marine metagenome | biome: Westerlies Biome; feature: [MES] marine water layer (ENVO:01000295) within the mesopelagic zone...; material: water (ENVO:00002006), including particulate matter (ENVO:01000060) such...
GACAAGCAAAGGGTCTGGGCCGCCAAAGGCCATCCAAAATGAAGTTGATGCAGAGCCGTCAATAATGCGCAGGCGTACTTTCTCCCCAGGTTTGAATTCGGGATATTCCACATTTTCTTCTCCATTTATTAAGAACGCCGGGTAATAGATGTCCGCTATATCCGCGCTTTCCATACGCTGCCTCCAAAAATCGACCTGCGCGCCCAGTGCCCCCCTGGCAATAACCTGGTTGAGCGGTGTGGCCGTTCCTTTTCTTATATTGTACCATTCGGTGCCCCGTTTTAAAAACCGCATTACATCCCTGGGCTTTTCATTGGTCCAGTCAGACAATACCAAAACCTGCTCTTTATCATACTCCAATGTTTTTTCTTTCGGTTGTATGACGATGGAACCAAAAACACCACTCTGTTCCTGCAACATTGTGTGGGAATGGTACCAATATGTTCCAGATTGTCTTATAGGGAATTCATATTTAAAGGTGGTGCCGGGCTTTATGGGTGGGGTTGTTAAATATGGTACACCATCCATAAAATTGGGCAATAACATTCCGTGCCAATGGATAGAGGTTTCAACGCTCATTTCATTTTTCACATAAATAACCGCATATTCCCCTTCTGTAAATTCTAATGTTGGCCCAGGTATACTCCCATTGATGGTCATACCTTTTACCTGTTTTCCCGCTTTATTGACCATTTCTTCCTTGAGGGTTAATGTGTATTCGTGCACTGGCAAATTATTCACATTACCTTCTTCTGGACGTGCGGTTTGTGCCGTTGCATTGAAAAGCGCAAACATTGCTGAAAATATCAATAATATTTTATTCATCGATTTGATTTTTAACATAAAAATATTTGTTTTTCTAATATTATTCTTTGATAATTATGGCTTATACTTATATAATTTGGTCTAAAGGATTCCTAAAATTTTTTTCTAAACTTTTGTATTCCGTTAGGCTCATCCCTGTCTCTGTTTTAAACTGGTTGCTTAAATGCGCGAGATTGCTATAATTTAAAAATTGGCTTATTTCCGTAAAGTTGAACTCCTTATTGTGTATCAGTTCCTTGGCCTTTTCAATCTTCAGTTTGATGAAATATTTCTCAATGGTTATTTTTTCGTTATAAGAGAATATTTTACTTATTTTGGAATATTCGTGGTATATTTCATTTGAAAGTATTTCTGAAAGCCTCTCATTGGTTGACAAGGGCAGGTTATTTAAAAGGTTGATCAGTATGAGCTTCGTTTGTTCAACCAGTTTAAAGCTCTCGCCATCGATAATGTAAAATCCATTGGATTCTACCACCTTCTGTATGGTTTGTTTATCTTTTTTGTTTTGGATATCGGCCGTTATTTCCCCTAGTTTTATGTCCAAAACCTTAATGTTTTCGTCGGTCAGTTCGGTCTTTAAAACCTTGATACATCGGTCGCAGACCATATTTTTTATGTAGATTGTTGTTTCCATTTTTAGTTGGTTAAATAATTAATAATGGCCGATTGCACGTAAAACATTTTAACCGACTCGATTTGATTCATCTGAAATTTCAATTGCAGTTCCTGAATGTCCAGAACGTCATTAAAATCTATTGTTCCGGTTTCATAGTTCCTTATTAATATATCTTCTGCATCCTTAGCCTGTTTCAGGTTTTTCATTTGGGTGTTGAATGCTATCCTTGCCGAATTTCTGTTTTGTTTGGCCTGGGCAAAAAGGGTTTTCAGGGTATTCAACCGCTCATCTTTTTGGGCTGTTATTTCCTGTTGGCGCAGTTCATTTTGTTTAGTGCGGGAGCTGTATTTGTTGTTGAATATGGGGATGGATACCGAAACCATTGGCATTAAAATATCCTTTCCGTTATCGCTGAAATTCATTTCGGGACGTTCTGCTACCGGAATATAATCCAGGCCAAAACCAATGTTAGGCAGGCTCTCCTTCTGGTTTAGGGACTCTGATTGCGTTATGGATTCATATAGTTTATCGTATTTTAAAAGCTCCGGGTGCATCGCCAAACCATCTTTGGAAAATGGCATATCCTCAACAGGGATTACCAACGTATCCATTAGGGTAACCTGATTATTTTCTTCCTTGTTCAGTAGGTTATTGAACTGGACTTTTTCAGCCAAATAATTCTCTCCTAAAACCTCCTTTTGCTGTTGCAGTTCGTTTTGCCTGATCTGCAACCGAAGGACATCTACGGCAGAAGCCTTACCAACTTCTACCGATGTAAGTGCCAACCGCTCATAGGTTTTGAGCAATTGGACATTTTCATCCAAAACTTTTTGTTTTGCAGTAATGGCATATAACCGGTAATAGGATTGGGAAACGGAAAGTGCGAGTTTTCGTGTGGCAATTACAAGTTCAATATACTCCGCATCGGCCATTGAAGAGGTGTAATTTTCCCTTGCCGTGATCGTACCGAACCAGGGCAACATCTGCTTGACCGAAAAACGGGTCCGCTGCGCACCGGTACGGGTTTCGGGTTCGCTGACAAAGTAGCCCACCCCAAACTCGGTATCAGGCAAGGTGTTAACTTCGTTTACTTTTTCTTCTGCAATGTTATAGCGCAGCTCGTAAGACTGGATTTGTGGGTTGTTTGCTTCTGCTTCTTGAATGTAGGATTGCAGTTGTTGCGCTTTGGCGATTATCCCCATAAAACAAAAACCTAAAGTGAAAACAACGCTATGTCTGTTCAATTTTCTCATTATGCGATATTTTTAGGATTGGAGTTGTTTTTCAGCATCTTTTTCCGCTTCCGCGAAAGGGATGCCTCCTTTTTCCAACTGAATAAAACAGGCACAATAAAGTAAGAGGTAACGTCAATGATCATCCCTCCAAAACTGGGTATTGCCATTGGTATCATAATATCACTTCCCCTTCCGGTAGAGGTCAAAACGGGCAACAGAGCAAGTATGGTGGTTGCCGTTGTCATTAGGCAGGGACGGATACGTTTCTCGGCGGCGATCAGGGCAGATTCCCTAATGGCCATCTTGTCCACCGGATCATTTTTATCGAAGGTCTGTGTCAAATAGGTCGCCATTACCACTCCATCATCGGTGGCAATACCAAACAAAGCGATAAAGCCCACCCAAACTGCCACGCTAAGATTGATGGTCTTCATATTAAAAAGATCCCGGAGGTTTTCCCCAAAAAAGTTGAAATTGAAGAACCAGTCCTGCCCGTATAGCCATATCATTATAAACCCACCGGCAAAAGCAACCGCAATGCCCGTAAAAACCATCAACGAAGTGGAAACGGAACGGAATTGGAAATAAAGTATCAAAAAGATAATGATGAGTGCCAGCGGAACTACTATCGATAAGGTTTTTTCCGCCCGTATTTGGTTTTCGTATGTGCCAGTAAATTGATAATTGATCCCTTTTGGGACGGTAAGTTCACCACTATCGATTTTTTCCTGGATCAGTGCCTGGGCATTTTCCACGACATCCACCTCGGCAAAGCCATCGAGTTTATCAAACAAAACATACCCAACCAAGAATGTATCTTCACTTTTGATGACCTGTGGCCCTTTTTCATAACGGATATCTACCAATTCCCCGAGGGGGACCGGGTTTCCAGTTGAGACGGGTACATAAATATCTTTGAGTTCATCGGCGTTTCCGCGAAGTTCCCGGGGGTATCGCACCCGGACGCCATAGCGTTCACGGCCTTCCACGGTTTGCGTTAACGGCATCCCGCCCACGGCTACTTGAAGGACCTCTTGTACATCTTCTATGGAAATGCCGTACCGGGCAAGACGTTCCCTTTTTATATCGATCAACAGATAGGGCTTGCCAACGATACGGTCTGCAAAAACAGCTTCCCTTTTTACGCCTTTCGCCTGTTTTAGAATGTCCTCCAATTTCAGTCCAAAGGCTTCAATTTGTCTCAAATCCTGACCTTTGACCTTGATGCCCATAGGAGCCCGCATCCCAGTTTGCAGCATTACCAGACGGGTTTCGATGGGTTGCAGTTTAGGGGCGGAGGTGACCCCCGGAAGTTTGGTAACCTTTACGATCTCGTTCCAGATATCATCGGGCGATTGTATTTCCGGTCGCCAATTACGATAGAATTCCCCATCCTCATCAGGCATCAGGTTTCCCCTGTCAATAAGGAACGGATCTTCAACCTTAGCTTCTTTGTAGTTTTCTGAATTGGTAACCGCGTTGTTGGGATTGGTCACCAAACCGCCATCTTTCAGCATAAAAAACCCATCTTCGTTCACTTTATAGCGTTGGGGTTTTCCATCGGAATCTTCCATATATTCCGATTTATACTGGATTATATTTTCATACATCGATAGGGGAGCGGGATCAAGCGCCGATTCCGTCCGACCCGATTTTCCCACTACGGTCTTAATCTCGGGTATTCCTGCCACGGCCATATCCAATTGCTGCAACACCCGTTTATTTTCCGCTACCCCTGCGTGGGGAAGCGATGTGGGCATTAGCAGGAAGGAACCCTCGTTCAGCGAGGGCATAAATTCCTTGCCAATATTGGTCATTATAAGAATACCCAGAATAAAAACGGTGGTTGGGATACAGAGAAATAGTACTTTATTTTTCAAGGCCCATTTCAAAATGCTGGAATAATAGTGTTTAAACAACGAAAACGCTCCTAAAAGTCCAAAACAGATAATCCCAACAAAAAGAAGGTTGATCAATATGCTACGGTCAAATCCCAGGGGACGCCAATACTCTGCCAAAAGAAATATAATGGTTATTGCCGAAATAATCATATTCACAACATTCGCCCGTTTTTCTGAAAGCCACAGTCTGTCCGAAACTTTTGATGCAATTTTTTCATCCTTTAAAAACCCTACAATTCCGAAGGCTATCAGGATAAGGCCTAACCAATACCCAAAAACTATTGCTGTTACTCCTAAAAGGATCAAAAGCCCGTTGATGATATGCCCGGTCGTTTTCCGAATGCTTTTTCTTCGGAAAAGGAATGCCGCAAAGGGCGGAATAAGGAATAAAGCAACAATAAGAGATGCTGTTAATGCCATTGTTTTGGTAAAAGCCAATGGACGGAACAACTTTCCTTCCGCACCTATCATCGTAAATACGGGAATAAAACTGATGATTGTGGTCAGTACCGCAGTGATAATTGCCCCTGAAACTTCCGCAGTAGCATTATAGACAAGCGTGTTTATGGGCTGTCTGATTTCCCCTTGTTGAACCCGTTTATCTTCTTCGTCTAAATACCTGATAATATTTTCACAGAGGATTACCCCGACATCCACCATTGTCCCAATGGCAATGGCAATTCCCGAAAGAGCCACAATATTGGCATCTACGCCGAAAAATTTCATCGCAATAAAAACCATTAGTACCGCAACGGGCAATAATCCTGAAATAAGTATGGAAGCCCTTAAATTGAAGACCATCACAATGATTACCAGTATCGTTATCAATATTTCAAGGGTCAGGGCTTCATCGAGTGTACCCAAAGTTTCCTGGATGAGTTCCGTACGGTCGTAAAAAGGAACGATGGTGAGTTGTGAGGTTCGGCCATCTTTCAATTTCTTTGAAGGTAAGCCGGAGCTCAGCTCTTTTATTTTATCTTTTACATTGTTGATGACCTCCATCGGGTTTGCTCCATTACGGGCCACGACAACGCCACCTACTACTTCGGCTCCTTCCTTATCCAGAATCCCCCGGCGTGGGGCAGGGCCTAAGTGTACGTGGGCTATATCTTTAATGCGTATTGAAGTATAATCTTCGGAAGTAACGACCGCGTTTTCAATGTCGTCAATGGATTTTACATAACCGAGGCCGCGCACCAGATATTCCGCTTGGTTTATTTCCAGTGTTTGTGCGCCAATATCCTTATTGCTTTCCTTAACCGCTTTGACAATTTCACTCAGACCAATATTATATTGGCGCATAAGTTCAGGATCGACATCTATTTGATATTCTTGCACAAAGCCACCAATAGAAGCTACTTCAGAAACCCCGCTAGCGGAAGAAAGGGCGTATTTCACGTAATAATCCTGAATACTGCGCAGTTCCTGTAAATCCCATCCCCCGGTTACATTTCCGTCTTTATCGCGACCTTCCAAGGTGTACCAATAAATCTGTCCCAATCCGGTGGCATCGGGGCCCAAACTTGGGTTTACCCCATCCGGTAACAAACCACTGGGCAGAGAATTGAGTTTTTCGAGGATACGGCTTCGGCTCCAGTAAAATTCCACATCTTCATCGAAAATAATATAGATACTCGAAAACCCAAACATTGAAGAACTGCGGATGGTTTTCACCCCGGGAATACCCAACAACGCTGTAGTAAGCGGATAGCTTACCTGATCTTCTATGTCCTGCGGGGAGCGTCCTTCCCATTTGGTGAAAACGATTTGTTGATTTTCCCCAATATCGGGTATGGCGTCAACCGCTACAGGGTCTGTGGGGAGAAAACCAGTGTCCCAGTTAAAGGGAGCGTTAACGATGCCCCAGCCCACAAAGATCGTGAGCATAAGAACAGCGATAAGTTTATTTTCAATGAGGAATTTTATACCCTTATTTAACATAGGTATTGATAATTAAACAGTTATACATTGAATAAAATCCTGATTTATCAGAAGATTAAACACAACAAAATGAGCCCAAAATGGTAAGAACCACAGGGCTAATTTTCCCGATAATCATCGGGAACTGTTTAAAATCAAATTAAATAGGTCTCGTTTAATTCTTGCACATCCCGTATGAGATAGGGCGGCGTATAATCTTTAAAAGGGATGATGTTTTCATCCAAGCCTTCAAAAAGGTTAATGTAAGTATAGAAGAAAGTGACAACAAAGGCTTGTTGCTCAAAAGTTAGATTATTGAATGATGATTTTAATTCATTGTGACCATCTATCGTTATTTGCGTATCAGAACAGCAAGGTTTTTCAGAGAAACCTTTTTCACAGCTTTTTTGGGGTTGTTGATTCTCCATTCCACAGGTCTTAACATTATGAACTAAAGAAAAATCAACCAATGAATCTCCACAATAATGCATATCTACCGCAAACGAAGTTGTAGTAAACAGCACTATAGATGCCATTAAAATAGACACTATTTTATTGAAGATTTTTTTCATTGTGCCAAATTTACGAAAATTTGAGAGTTTCGGTTCGTATTAACATTTTTTTAATTTGTTAACAGTAAAAATAGTCTACGGGTTTTGATTTAAAACTTTTGAAATGTTCTCAGTTTGTATTTAATTTTCAAAAATAATTGAGGAAACCAACTCTACGCACCTCCTTATTTGACTTGAACAACCCTATTTCTATGACTGCTCAAATAATACAATAGCAATAGAAACCCTAACAAGACCGCTTGTGATATTAAAGTCTCTGTGGTAGGATATATCCCCAACCAATCTATTTTAAGAAAAGCAGGGAAACCTGTTACAGAAAGCCATCCAGCCTCCTGAATAGCGTGGATACCCTTGCCAATCAATATTACCGCCAAAAGGGTAATTACCCAGGAAGAATATCTGAAAAGCAGCCTTACCGGAATTTTTTTGGAATATTTCAGAAAAAGGAATGCGAGCAGACCTATCAATGCAAAAGCCGCCAAAACCCCAAATCCGATAGATGATTGGTCACCAGCTTGGGTTTCCAATCCAATTGCCTGTAGAAAAAGGATCGATTCAAAAGCTTCGCGGAAAACCACCATAAATGAAAAGAATGCCAGCCCGATCATTCTTTCACCCTTCAATTGTGCCCCCACCTTTTTTTCAATAAACTCTTTCCATTTTTTGGAATGGGAATGGTTGTGAAGCCAAAAACCGACAAAGGCAAGTACGATTACCGCTATCAAGGAAATCATCCCTTCCATTATCTCCCTATTCTATCCACTTATGCCAATAATCCAATCTGAAAGAAACCATCCTGCCACGCCCAATAAAATAGCGGTTATCCATCCGCCGTGTATATAGGGCAGAGCTTTTTTAGCCTTTGGTGTACTCCGTATTAGCGCCAAGATAAGCGCAATGATTAAAAAAGCTTCCAGTCCCTCCCGAAGCATTAAAGATGCTGCCAAAAAGAAAGACAGCCAATAGTTGAGCTTTTCATCTTTTCATCATTTTTTCGGCGCTGTCTATTGTTGAGAGGGCACTATTTAGACTAAATATAAACAAAGGTATCTTTTTTTAGGAATCATTAAAATTTCAGCTATATATTTTTATTGAAAAACTTATAAAAAATTCAATGCTTATGAATATTCCCTTTTAACACAAAAAAGTAAAGCAGAAATGCGGCTATAACCAAAAGAATCAGTACAATAATACCCTTCACCTTTTCTTTTTTTGAGATTTGACTTTTGAATGGTTTTTGATTTTTTTTTCTTCTATTTCTTCTATTTTGGGACATTTTGTTATATTATTTCCAATTCATTTTCTGTAAACGAATAGCATTGAGGATGGCCAGAAAGGCAACACCTACATCGGCAAAAACGGCCTCCCACATTGTTGCCATCCCAAAGGCACCTAAGACCATAACGGCAATTTTAACCCCGAATGCCAAACCGATATTCTGCCAAACAATACGTCTTGTGGAACGCCCTATTTTAATGGCCTGTGCAATTTTAGAAGGCTGGTCGGTCTGGATGATGACATCTGCGGTTTCAATGGCAACATCGCTGCCCAAACCACCCATAGCCATACCTACATCACTCGTGGCCAAAACAGGAGCATCGTTGATACCATCACCAATAAATGCCACCGTGGTGGTACCGGTCTCTTTTTGGAGCCGTTCCACTTCCTTAAGCTTATCTTCCGGTAACAATCCGCCCATTGCACTATCAACGCCCATTTGCCTACCAATTTCTTTGGTAATTGAATCTTTGTCGCCAGAAAGCATTATGATTCTTGATATTCCCGCTTTACGGATTTGTTTGATTGCTTCGTGGGCATCTTCCTTCAGTTCGTCCGCAATAGTTACGTAGCCTGCAAATTTCCCATTAATTGATACCATTACAATAGATTCTACAATGGTATTGGTTTTCGCAGGGACCTGAATATTGTTTGAGGTCATTAAGGCCTCGTTACCGACTAAAACAGTTTTACCGTTTACTGTGCCTTTCAGCCCTTTTCCTGCCACCTCGGATACTTCGGAAGCTTCAAAATCTGTACCTTCGACTTTATATTCCAATATCGCCTTAGCAATGGGATGGGTGGACTGTTCTTCCATCGCCATCAGGTATTTAATAAATTCTGCTTCCGGGAAAGCATCATTATTAACGACTTCATAGATTTTAAAGACACCTTTGGTAACCGTTCCCGTTTTGTCCATTACCACGGTATTTACTTTGGTCATTGTATCCAAGAATGACGCTCCCTTAAAAAGAATGCCGTTGCGAGAAGCAGCACCCAAACCACCGAAATAGCCCAACGGAATCGAAACAACCAGGGCGCAGGGGCAAGAAATGACAAGGAAGATCAAGGCACGGTACAACCACTCTTCAAAAACATAATTATCGACAAATAGATATGGTAAAAAGGTCAGTCCAATAGCAAGGAATACTACTATAGGTGTATAAATCCTTGCGAATTTTCTGATGAACAATTCCGTCTTTGATTTACGGGCGGTGGCATTTTGTACCATATCCAAGATACGGGCAATGGAACTGTCCTTGAATTCTTTGGTCGTTTCGATTTCGATTACACCGTCAAGATTTATGCTTCCCGCAAAGACTTTATCGCCTTTGGCAATGGTATCGGGTTTGCTTTCGCCCGTAATGGCAGCCGTATTCAGCGAAGCTTTTTCGGATAACAGTTTCCCGTCCAGCGGGACTTTCTCGCCTACGCGCACCTGAATTTTTTCACCGATCTCCACCGTTTCGGGATCAACAGAAATATAATCGCTTTTTCGATATACCAAGGCTTCATTGGGACGAACATCCAAAAGGGCTTTTATATTACCCTTCGCTTTTTTGACCGCAGCATTTTGAAAGAGCTCGCCGACTGCGTAAAAAAGCATTACTGCCACGCCCTCGGGATATTCGCCTATGGCAAATGCCCCCAATGTTGCGATTGACATTAAAAGGAATTCGGTAAAGAAATCCCCATTTTTTATACTTTTCCAACCTTCAATAATAACGGGAAACCCAACAGGAATATAGGCTACAACGTACCAGATTATTCGAACCCAACCCTCGAAAAAAGGGAAGGTATCAAAATAATCGATAACTATACCCGCAATCAGCATTACAAAGCTGAAAATAGCGGGTAGGTAGGTTCTAAATTTTGATGCCTTTTCCGGACTACTATGGTTATGGCCATCATCGTGGCTATGTTCGCCAGAATGTTTCTGGGTATCGATATCCCTTAGATTTTGTTTTTTCTTCATCTTGATTTTATTATTCCAAACCTTGATAGGGTTTATATTCTTTATCCCCGAACTCTTGTTCTATTTGCAGGGTGGTATGGGTTATCTCAAATTTATCGTGCAATTGTTCCCGGATATCATATAAAAATTGATCCTCGTGCCCATCGGGAACGACCAAGTGGGTCGAAAGTGCGGTTTCGGTAGTGCTCATCGCCCAGATGTGCAGATCGTGTACTTCTTCGACCCCTTCAATATTCATTAAATATTTTTCCACTTCATCGATGTCAATATTTTTGGGAACGGCATCAATGGCTATTTTTACGGAATCCCTCAAAAGTCCCCAGGCACTATATAAAATGACCAGTACAATGACCAAACTAAGCGCAGGGTCTATCCACGTCAATCCTGTATATTTAATGGCAAGTCCACCCAGAAGCACTCCTAAAGTTACCCCGGCATCGGCGGCCATATGTAAAAATGCGCCGCGTATGTTCAAATCGCCTTTTGAACCTTTCCAAAAAAGGAAAGCCGTACCGGTGTTTACCACCAAACCAATGGCGGCCACAATCATTACGAGATTGCCGGAAATTTCTGCCGGGTTTTGGAATTTTTGAATGGCGTCCCAAGCGATCAGTCCCGCAGCCGCAATGATGATAAGCCCATTGATCATCGAAGCCAAAATGGTCGTTTTTCGTAAACCATATGTATAGCGTTTTGAGGGTCTTTTTGTAGCTATTTTTATTGCCGCCCAAGCTAAGATTAGACTAAATACATCGCTTGCATTGTGGCCTGCATCCGCCAAGAGTGCGGAGGAATTTGCCACAAATCCATAGTAGAGTTCTACTGCTACATAAATAGTGTTCAAGGCTATGCCTATACCAAAAGCCTTTCCGTAGTTCTGTGAACCGTGTGAATGATCGTGTGCCATAATTATCTATTTTATTTTTTCATCCATTGTTTAGCTATTTCCTTACTTTCCAAATCAAAATAGTTGATCTCCGCGTTGGTATACGGTTTCATAAATTGGGCAATCCAATCCTGCCATTTTTTTCACCCACCATCGCTATTTTTTCATAATCTTTTGCGTGGGCCGTGTCCATTTTCAGGTCCTCCCATAAACCGGGAAAATCCCAGCCTGTAAAATCTTCCATTTCAAAATACCACCGAACCTTCATTCCCTTGTCCAGTATAGCGTGGATAAGCGGATGGATTTTTTCTATATCCTCTTTTCCCAATGTGCCGGTCGCTTTTGTTGCAACAATATTTTTTTCTTCCAACTCGATTATATGTAACATTTTTTTTAGGTGTTAAGTGATTATTATCCTTCTAAATCGTAAAACCATTCCTCTGCTTTTATAATGGCCTTAGTGATAGCTTCTTTTTCCGTATAGTTTTCCTTTAACACCAGTTGTTTGGCAATTTCCAGTGCCTTTTTCCTAACAAGGGGATTAAGGGAATCTAGGTCTGTTTTAAAATCTTCGAACATCGAGTCCATATTGCTTATTTACTTTAAGATTAGATTTTTCTTTTTTACATCTCTGCCTTAACTATGCCACGCTCCAATGCTTCTTCTTTTGAGCATTTTTTGTTCAAATGGAAATCCTTTGCATATTGCAATGCTAGAGTCCTAATATCTTCATCCACTACATTAAGCCTCTTTTATTACTCTTTGAATAATTCATACTTCATTTTTTAAAAAAAATTAAGGTTAAATACTTTAAAATCAAGGATGGGGATATAATTAAAAATCCAATTCTTTCAAGCTACAATTTTTCTAATCTTTTTTATATGCCAAGAGTCTCAGGGCGTTGAAAACCACCAACAGGGTTGAACCTTCGTGTATGACAACGGCAACACCGATATTTGCGAGTCCAAAAATGGTTGATGGTATAAGCAGGGCAACAATACCAAGGCTGACACAAAGGTTTTGTTTGATAATAGCCTTTGCCTTTCTGCTCAGGCCAATGGCAAAGGGCAGGGTTTCCAACTTATCTGCCATTAGGGCAATATCTGCAGTTTCAAGGGCAACATCACTTCCCGCAGCACCCATAGCTATTCCTACAGTGCTGTTT
>TARA_R110002020_G_scaffold391607_1_pt1 | contig 12371 bp, 17 predicted proteins | sample TARA_R110002020 | Tara Oceans TARA_R110002020 (sample SAMEA4396489) | marine metagenome | biome: Westerlies Biome; feature: [MES] marine water layer (ENVO:01000295) within the mesopelagic zone...; material: water (ENVO:00002006), including particulate matter (ENVO:01000060) such...
TGAAAGAAGAGTTAAAGTATCAGTATCTGTGTCACCACTTGTTAAAAAGAGTGATGCAGATGCAGATGATACTTATAAATTTTTACATGATATTAAAGGATCATTAGGTGGTACATATAATCTAGATTCAGCTGATGGAGATGATTTGTTTTATTATGCTCCTAATATAATAGTAACAAACTCTTCTGAGCACCTTATAGCTAATACTTCAGGTAATTCAGTATATGTTGGTTCTTCTGGAAACCAAAATGATTATAATGAGGATGGAGGTTCAGATGTACTATTTACTAATGGAGCCGATTTAAGTGGTGCTGCAGATTTTCTATTTTTTTTATATATTAAAAATACAGGTACAAGTGATATAAATAATACTACTACTACTAATTCAATAGCATTTAATTTAAATAATAATAGTAATGAGTTGTACAATGATAATGATGCTTTTGAATTAAGACCTGGAGAAGTTTTTGCAGCTAGAATTCGACCTAATTCTGATATGGCTGTTTATAAACTTATTGCGCAATCTCTTACAGAAAATTGTGCTGGTGCAGGAGCTGTAGTAAATGGTAGCTCATCAGTTAGAGCAACAGTATTTGCTGTAATAAAGAGTTAGAATAATTACCTTAATAAAGGATTCTGTTTAGGAGGAATATGAAAGTTAAAGAACTAATGGAAAGAGTAGGAGCGGTAGATTTGCCAACAGGTAGAGCTATCGCTTACATAAAAGATGGTTTAGAGGAAATAAATACTATTTCTGAAACACATGTTGATACAGCTAGACTTGATATATCTTCAGATAAACGATTCTATGAATTTCCTCAAACTATGATTAAAGTATTAGAGGTTAGATGCAAAAATCATTTAAATAGTAAGGATGAATATAGACAGATACCTAGGTTAATTCATGAACCTAAAATTAAAGATTCGGATGGTATATAATGGCTACAGTTAGAGAGTATGGTTACTATATAAAAGGCAATAAAGTTGCAATAGTTGAAAAAGATAGTCAATTTGATAATGATGTTAATTCAAAAGATTATGGACCTGGTAGTAATAGAGCACAATGGAAATCTCCTTTAGCTGATGTTACTAATGGATTAGAATTTCAATATGTTTATAGTCCTACTAGCGGATTAACTGATGAAGATTCTGAAATAGATTTATCTTTATATTTAAGTAAAGCCTTAGTATATTACGTGAAAGCAAAATTGTCAGAAGATGCTATGAATATAGAAGCTAAAGAATATTTTATGTCAGAATTTAGAAAAATGGTAGAAAAATATAACAATACAAGAGTTGCGGGGTTAAGGATACAATCCGCAGGATTTCACGCAATTCGATAACAATAAACGAGCGCATTCACGCACAGCCAGTGCTTAGCGCAGGAGGTAAACATGGCAGGAACAAGAAAAGGTGGATTAAATGGAATGACCGTCCAAGAGTCCAATAATGCAGCATTAGGTCAAGGTGGTTCAATATTTATAGATGATGGAGATGCTTATACACCGCCAGCAGGACAAGTTTTTATTTCAATAACAATGTTAACAGCAGTAACTTTTACCGCAGATGCAACAGGACTAGCAGCACAAGATCCGACTAAGTGTATAGGTACAAATGGAACAGAAAAACTAACTGGCCCTCCAGGACAAGTTATTGATGCTAGTAATGTATTTCCTCCTGGACTTACAATTCATGGAAGATGGACAAGTATTGATTTAAATGGTGGCTCTGTAATAGCTTATCTAGGTTAATATGTTAGCATTATCTCTTTCAAATATGTGTAGCACAATTAAAGAACCTAACCCATACGAAACATATAATAGGAATGGTAGTTCAGCAACTCCTACTAAATGTGTAGTTATGGATGGAACTGATTTAATAATGCAAAATGTTAATGAAACTAAATTCAATGGTAATATTAGAGAAAATCGTAGCAAGCTTTATGTAACTGGTGTAGGTGCCCAGAATATGATCAATAATGACAATACAGATACCAGTCCAGAATTCTTTAATGTTATGGGTTATAATGGTAACTTTCTTGGTGGAAGTTTTACTATTGCAACATGGGTAAAATTTGATGCTACTGGTAGTGTAGAACCTATACTTTCTTGGAGAGAACATGTAGATAGAGGTATAACATTATCAAAAAATGCTTCAGATAACCTTAATTTTAGAGTAGATGCTACAGATATAGTTGATGGTAGCCCTACTGATTTATCAGCTGATACTTGGTATCATGTTACTATTACATTTAACGATAGCACTAATGCAGCTGCTATTTATTTAAATGGTAGTGGTACAGCAGAAGCTAGTGCTACTGTAGATTTTGATGGAGCTGATTCTGTAAATAATAGTTCATTTGTACCTCAATGGGGTGGTGATACCACTAATGGGACTACTGATAATAGGTATTTTTTAGGCAAAATTTTTCAATTTGATGCTTGGGATACAGTTTTAACTGCTGCAGAAATAGCAAAATTATACAATGGGGGTGATCCTTATGATGCTAGATTAATATCAACAGCAGCTAATAATTATATGACTAGTTTAGTTTTTGGAGACCATATATTAGATGAAACAAATAAATATTATTTTGCACATGATTTTGGTGGAGATTTTTTTAATGGTAATATACAATTAAGAAATGTGTATGGATATCCTCAATATACATCAAATACAGCAATAGGTACAGATAGTCCATCAAGTTAAAGAAAAGGAAGATATGGATATAGATACATTAAAATCAGCAATAATTGGTAGTGGAGGTATAAGTATTCAATTTATGGATTTTTTACCAGAAATGGTTAAAATGATGGTTGGGATTGTAACCATAGTATATTTTTTATACAAAATACAATTAATACGAAAACAACTAAAGGAGTAGTATGGATAAGGGTGTTGTAAAAAGAGTTATTGTAACTCCAGACAAACACTTTCCATTACATGAACAACCTGCAATTAATTGTTTAAAAAAGACAATAGAAATAGTTAAGCCTGATGCTTATGTAGATCTAGGCGATGTAGGGGAATGGGAAGCATTTAGCGCATGGAAATTTAAAAGAAAGAAAGCTCCACCGCTAGAATATTTAATAGATGGTTTTGAAAAGGATGTAAAAGATGTTAATAAAGGGATGGATCAAATCGATGAGAGCCTGGATAAAGCAGGTTGCAAAGAAAAGTATATTACTGAAGGTAATCATGATAATTGGCTTAATTTTGCAGTTGAGAAATACCCCTATATTCCTCAGTATAGATTTGCTAATGCTGTTAACCTTAATGAACGTGGGTACAAATATTATCCCATGGGCAAGAAGCTTAAGATGGGAAAACTTTACTTTTATCATGGCCATCAATATGGCGGTCAATACCATACTGCTAACCATATTAGGAAATTAGGTTGCAATATAATGTATGGTCACTGGCATGATTTACAACAAATGTCAGCAACACATATGGATGGTCCTAAAAGCGCTTGGAGTATTGGATGTTTAAAGGATATGAAAGATGAAGCAAATTCTTGGCTTGGTGGAAGACCGATAAACTGGGCACATGCTTTTGCAATAGTAGATTTTTATAAACGTGGATTGTTTACAGTTCACATAATACAGATGATAAATGGTCGTACATCGTTGTGGGGGGAGTTGATAGATGGGAATAAATAATGGATATAATTACAGTATTGGAACAATTTGGAATACCAGTTGCAGTTGCGATGGCGTTCGGATTCTTCATTTGGAAACAAAATCGGTTCATCCAATCTACTCTTATGAGCGAACTAGACCAAGACTTCAAGAGGTTGGAAGGTATTATTATTAAGTTAATAGATCAACAGAAGGTAATGCAAATCGAGCTAAAGGGGTTAAATAGGCAATATCACGCTTTAGTAGAGATAATAGCCACTTTATCAGGAAATGGCCTAAAACATAAGTTTATGCGTAAAATGGAGAATGATTAGTGGAAGAATACTATGTTAACCCTTGGGAAACAGAAGAACACATTAATCGTGAAAGAAATGAACTTTTAAAGTGGCATGAAATAGGATTTGATGATAAAGATGAGATTCTAGATGCTGTTGCATGGAAAATGTATAAAAATTATCAAAGTCCTTTTAATTACAATGATCTTACAGGACTTGATTTAAATTATGAAGATTTTCAAGAAGCTGTATATTTTGGTCACGAAAAATATGGTAATCCTAATTTAGAATTATTAGATGAAAATAGTAGAGCTTATTTTACATCTGGAGGAATAACAAGTATTGAAGATTTTGGTGATATGGCAATACCTGATTATGATTATATAGATTTTGATCCAACTAAAAGTCTTTTTGTTCTTGAAACAGATAAACCTCATAATATTTCTATTTCAAAAGGAGACGAAATATATGATGATTGGTTAGCTGAAATGGGTCATGCAGTACAATTTCATGGATTAGATGCTGAAACACAAGATTCTATAATGACTGAATTATGGCATCAAAAAGATTTATATGGTGATTCATTATCTCCTCGCCATTATGTGAGTGAGCCAGTAAACCAGCCTATAATAAACGCTTTATCAAATTTACCTTTAGTTGGTAATATTTTTGATAGTTTAAAACGATATAAAGATGTAGGCTATAGTATGTATGGTGTAGAATCTCAAATAGAAGGTGACCATAGAGAAGGTCATCCAACTATAGAATATGAAGCACATCAAACTTTAGAACCAGAATTTGAAAAAGAACTTTATGAATATTTAATAAAATTGGCAAATGAAAGAAACTAAAAGAGTAATAATAGAAACCCCTATAGGTTCAGTTGAAAGTGATAGTGGTAATCATTTAGTTGATATTGTAAGTGTATTATTTATATTAGCGATTGTATTAATTTTTAAGAAATTATGGAGAAGTATTTAATGTCAGAACAAGAAGAATATAAAGGTGATACAGGATTTAGTTCTTACGGATTAGATTTTGGGTCTATTCTTGGCTTAATAGAAGATGCTGCTAATTTTATAATGAATGCTCCATATGAAGCAGGAGTTGATTTTGATACTGAAGGTAATCCTATAACTCCAGGAGTTCATTATTTACCTGATGAAATTCAATCTCTTTACATGGAAAAGCCTTGGATATATACTGCTCTTTTTGATGATTGGCGTAATAGAAATTTTTATGAAAAAGCACATATGTATCCTAATATAAAAGATTCATATGGACGTGATTTGATTCCTAGAACAGATGCACAAGAAGGTAATATGTATGATTATGATGATATGTTACAGACTCAATATCAACCAGTTTGGGGAATACAACATGGCCCAAATAAATTAGGAATTGAAAATTATACACTGTCTGACCAACATGCTGGTTATTTTGAAGATAATCTATATTGGGCAAATATGATTATGCCTAGCAACACAACTTATAGCCCTAATGAAGCTGGTGAAATGATACCTAGTGAAGCATGGGGCACTATGCCTTCTTATTATCATATTCCATGGAGACATGATATTAAAAAATTTGACCCTTATGACATAGAAAGACTAGGTCCCAATTTTTCTTTTACAGAATTCCCTGATGCTAGAGGTGGCAAGGTAAGACAACCTCAAGTAAGAGGATATGATTATCCTACTTATGTTACTCCTGAAGGCCAAGAAATTTATGAATGGGACTTTATGAACTATTATCTTGAGGATCTTTTAAAATGATATTAACTAAATTAGTAGTAAATACTGTTGCTAGTAAATTAGCAAAACACTTTAAATTAGATAAAATAATGAACTATGTATTTGAAGATAATGAATTAGATGAAAGAACAAATAATCACGAAGATAGGATTAAAATATTAGAAAGCATGGCACATCCTAAAAAAGAATTTGTGTCTTGCAAAAAATGTAACCAAAAAATAAAGGAGAAGAGTAATGGCAAGAAATAGTGCGTATAACGCTGCAACTATGACTGTTACTTTAAAGGAGTCTATCACCTTAAATAGTAGAGATTATGGAAGTACTCAAAAATTTACAGTAGCTAATATAGCTAATATAGATAGAAGAATCTTTAATGTAACAGATACGGAATCAACAATTTATACTACTGGAGCTGCTATGGGTGTTGGTACTTATATAGCTGCTAAGGTACAATATATTAGAATTACAAATTTAGATACAGCTAAAAATGTAACATTAACAATAGCTAATGAAAATGATGATGAAATAGCAGTAGTATTACATGAAAATCAAAAAAGTTTTATGTTAGTTTCAGACGGAACAACTGGTATGGTTGATATGTTTGATGCTAAAGATAGCGCTTTAACGTATTCATTAGGAGATATTAAATCAATAACTGCTGACTGTGAGCATTCAGATGGTGCTGACATTGAATTGTTTGTAGCAGAAACATTATAATAAGGAGAAAAAATGTCAAGAATAACATCTCACGCAGCAGCTACTATGACAGTTACAGTAAAAGAAGCTGTTACTATAAACGGAAGAGATTATGGTAGTACTCAAAATTTTAGTATGGCTAGTATTGCTGATGTAAATAGAAGAGTAATAACAGTAACAACAACTGAAGCGTCAATATTAAGTTTTGGTGCTGCATCAGCAGGTGGAACTTTTATACCTGCTAAAGTAAAATATATGAGATTTACTAATTTAGATGGAGCTAATTTTATAGCACTAACATTCCAAAATGAAAATGCAGATGAATTTCAAATTAAATTAGATGCAGGGCAATCGTTCGTATTTGCAGGGGATAACTCTGGTGGTATGGCCGATGTATGCTCAGCAAATATTGTTAATTTAGGAATGCAAGCTTTTACAGATGCAACATGTGATTATAATGACGATCCTACTATAGCTTGTGATGCAAGTGCTAAAATTAAAAAAGGACAATCTGTTTCAGGTACAGGAATACCAGTTGGAGCAACAGTAGATTCAGTAAATATTCCTGGAGCGGTAACTTCTTTTGAATTATCTGCTTCTACAACAGGCGGTAGTGTAACAAATGGGACATTAACATTTACGCCTAATTTACAAGATTTGTCTACAATAAAAGCAGATGCTGACACAGGTTCTTGTGACTTAGAAGTTTTTGTAGCTTCAATAGCTTAATAGAAAGGAATTATTATGGCTAAATCACCAGCGTGGCAAAGAAAAGAAGGAAAAAATAAATCAGGCGGTTTAAATGAAAAAGGTAGAAAATCATATGAAGCTGCAAATCCTGGTTCAAATTTAAAAGCACCTCAACCTAAAGGTGGGTCAAGAAAAAAATCTTTTTGTGCTAGAATGAAAGGTATGAAAAAGAAGTTAACAAGTAAAAAAACAGCGAGCGATCCAAATTCAAGGATAAATAAATCTTTGCGTAAATGGATGTGTTCATAAAAAGGGAGTAAAAAATGAGCTTTGTAAAAGACTTATTAGATAAACATAAAGATGAATTAGTAGCGAAGATATTTGATGATGAGCTTCAAGAAAGGATTGTTAAAAAGTTAAATGAAAATATTGACATACCTTTTGTATCAGAGAAAACAGAAGCTAAAGCATTAAATGCTCTTTACGATTCTATCGAAGAAGTTGTAAAAGCAACTATTATTGATAAGATATAATAATGCCTAAAGAAATTTTTGAATTAAAAGATTTCAGTGGAGGCTTAGTAAATGGCCCAGATCCAAGAGATGTTGAAGATAACATGCTTCATAAGCTTGTTAATTGTGTTACAACTAAATTTGGTAAAATTCAGCTTATGGGTGCAGAACGACCTCATGCAATTAGTGCAGATACTGAAGGTGGAACAACTGCAGTTACAGCTAGTTTAACTCCTGGATTTGGGTTACATACAGTAAGAAGTGATTTCCCTCAAGTATCAGGCTCTTATGAGGGTCAATCTTTTGGACCACAAGATTATGATGAGAATATGCAACTATTATCAGAAGAATGGGAATTGTCTCCAGGGCAAGTATCAGCATCAAATACAGACGCAAGTAATGGGAAAGTTAAAGTATCTCCGAAATATCATAGCACTAAGCATCATTTATCAACTGGCTCACTTGTTCTTGTAAGAGAAAGGTCAGGTACTAATACTGGACACGATGCAACTTCTTGGACACCTATTGAAAGGCTTAATGCTACTGAGTTTCAATATACTAATCCTGCAGGTATAAGTGGTGTAAGTGGTTTACCTGTAGCAAATTGGGTAAGTGGTGATTCTTCTTTAAATTATGCTGATTTAGATCCTGTATTAGGTTTTCCAGAGGTACATTCAGGAAGTTATACATTTTTATGTATACAAAATTCTAATTTCTTTCATATTTATCAAAATGAAACTGAAAGTTTTTTTTATGATATTGCTAAAATTATTGAAGTTGCTGATTCGCAGATTAAACCTGCTTTTGAATACATAGACACTTCATTAAGGGTATGCGATTCAAACTTTAATAATGCTACACCTGTAGCTGAAATCACACAAAATAACGCTTATGAAACTACAAGGCATCCTAGAATGCTAACATATGTTGATAGGCAATCTAATTTTATTACTGGAGCGCATCCAGATGGAAAAAGTGTAATTCCTGGTTGGAGAGATGAATTAAATGCACCATATGAAGCTAATGGAATTTTAACATATCATGAAGCTGATGTTACAGTTAATAATGCAGGAGGAACTAATAATTTAATTACTACAACTGGTGCTGATGGTGCTATATTTAAAGTTCAAAGAGAATCTGATGGTAATGCAATTACATTTAATGCTGATGAAATTAATGATGTTTCTGGATTTATGCAAGTAAATATGGGTATGGCTTTTAATACAGCTAATGGTGATTGGATGATGGAATCTGATTCTATACACTCATTAATAAAATTTGGGGTAGCTTATATTTTTAATGATGAACAAGAGTCTAGAATATTTAAAAATAATGTTGAAATTGCTATGGCATCTGGACAAGAATATTCTTCATTAAATTATCAATTTGTTGTGAATCAAACAGTTTTCCCAGTTACATGTAAAGGATTTTCTATATATATATGGTATTTAAATGGAGAATTAGAGGATCCATTATGGTTAGGTAGAGCTCTTTTTGATTCAAATAAAGGTTGGGAGGGTCATGATGGAACTAGATTACCTTGGCAAGCAGCTACAAATGCTACTGTACATAGTAATAATGATTCATTAAGTGTAATTAATGCACAAGGTAGTAATGATTTAAGAATGAGGCAATTTCCTGTTTTAACCTATAGATTAAGAAATGGATATAAACATGATTTAGATAGTGCAACTTTTAGATACAAAACTTCAACTTTAATTAATAGAAAATTGTATATTGGTAATGTAATGCAAGTTAGTGGAAGTTTACATAATAGAATTTATAGTGATAGAATTATTAAATCTCCAGTTAATAAGTTTGATATTTTACCTGAAAATAGTTTTATTGATGTATCAACTAATGACGGTGAATCAATTATCAAATTAATTGGATTTCAAAATAAATTACTTCAATTTAAAGAACAAACATTATATGTTATAGATGTTTCTGAAACTTATGAATATTTAGAAGCAGAAGAAAAATTTAAAGGAGTATCACATCCAGATGCTGTGACAAAATTTTCTGGAGGAGTAGCATGGGCTAATAAATTAGGAGCTTATATTTATAATGGGCAAGAAACTGTTAATATAGTTGACCAAAGAATTGATGAATTATTTTGGAGATCATGTGTTGGTACTGGTAAAGTTAGTACTGGTTTTATTCCCCAAACTAATGAGTTAATATTTTATTTCAACCATAATCCTTATGATAGTGAGAAAATAGATAGTTTAGGTCAAAGCTTAGGAGAAGGAGTTGCTACTCAAAGAAGCGCACATGATCATTTAATGTTATTTGATTTAGATGCGCAAACATGGGCTTTTGGACAAGATAAGTTAGGTAGTGATGTTAAAACTAATCTTGTTGACGATTTTGATGATAAACTCATTTTTGGAGTAGGAACAGGTTTGGTTAATGAAAATCATAATGTAACAGAAACACAAACAGGAAGGGCAGCATATCATGGTTATGGTCATTTTCAGTTTCTAGCTAAAGAAGGTAGTTTAGAAAGTGCTACATATGATAGACTATGTTTTTATTTTAATGATACAGGAAGTGGTTCTGCTGGTTGGGTAGAATTAGGGAGAATTAGTTATGATAATTGGGGGTATGATTTTTCTACTGATCCAGATACTGCATTACAATATTCAGGACAAGTTTATCAAGCATTAGCACCAGTTATAGATGCTTATAATGTACAATTTTTAGCAAATAATGTTGGTTATTATGCAATTGGAAGTTATATTGATCCAGGATTAGATGAGACAACAGATGAGGTTGTTGAAGACCCAACTTAAGGAGAAAAATGTCAGAAAAAATTATAGTTCCAGGTCAAACATCAAATATAGGAAGTACAGGTACAGGTTCATTGCAATCTACTCTTGATAGCGTACCTGTAGATCCAGGAGCAGATGGTTCTGGAACTAGTGGGCATCCTAATGCTCCAGCATATAGAATTAACTTAGAAACAAAAGTACCTGGAATTCTTTTAAATAATTTAGCTTGGACACAGTCAGGTTTTATTCCAAATACTTTTTGGAAATTAGCTGATGGTTCTGGTAATATAAACAATGGAGACCCTTATAATGGTTTACATGTTGTTCCTTTTGGAACTACTGGTGCTGATCTTCCTGATGAATCAAATGATGCAGGTAAATGGATTAATAAACTTACATTTGATAGACAAGGTGCTTCAACTTCTGGTTTAGAATTTAGTATTAATATTAATATCTATTATGATTCTCAAGAAGATCCAACTCTTGCTGATAATGTTCAATATCAATTTGTTCATAAGTTTTTTAATTCAACTTCGACAACATTTTTTAATGGATCAGGTTCATATGATACAACAAACTCATGGGGTTTAGCTGAATATGTTTTAAATTTAATTAAAGGAGACGGTGTTTTTGAAGACATTAACACTGGTGCTAATAGAGCTGTTTCTGAATGGCTTAATGTAACGACGAGTAATGGTGGTTCTAATATAAATACGTCAAAAGATACTACTGATGATAGTACTGGAGGAGGTACTCCAACTAATCCTCATTACTTTCATACAACAACAAATAATGCAAATAGATTTAGAAAATTTTCAGCTTCAATAACTGTGTCTGGTGAAGTATTTATGAAGAAGTTTGACCAAAAGCCAGCTTATGAAAATAACGCAATGGATATTATTACTAAAGATATTGATTTTGGCTTTCCAGGTGTAAGAAAAAAGATACATAAAGTAATTGTTACATATAAAGCTCCTTATGCTCAATTTGTTGATTTGGAGGTTGGAAGTGAAGAATATAAATTTTATGCGTATAGCAATGTAAAGCCAACATATGCTTTAAATGGTCAAATGAAATTAAGAAATGTTAATAATTATGATTGGAAATCTTTTAATGTATTTAATTTACCGTCAAATGCTACTATTGATCAAACAAGTATGGGGCAAATAGTTCCAGGTAGTACTAATCCAGTGTGGATTAGACAAGAATTGTTGCCTTATGATGGAATGGCTGCTTGGAATAATATTTATAGTATTGCATTAAGATTCTCTAATATAGGCCCAGTTAAGGGATTTGAAATTAATGATATATCAATAATATACAGAGTAAAGAATTTAAAATAATATGGGATTACGTACAACAAAACAGAGTTTTAGATCTTCAGATTCAGATAAAGAAATTAGGGAACTTGTTCACAAATTAGATTTAATCGAATCACAACAAAAAGATTATGCTAAAATAATTGAAAAAATTGTTGGTTTTAAAATAAGAAATTATACTACGTATCAACCTAGAATAGTTATAAAAGAAGGATTGCCTGATCCAAATGAAGGAATTGAAGGTATTTTTTCTTTAAGAAAATTACAAAGAGGAATATTTTTATTTATATATTATAGAAATAAATGGTGGAAGGTTACTCAATTAACAGATTTTACCCACCAAGGTAATACTAATACTCAAAATAATCCTACTATGGCTGCATCTATGGCTGATGAAGCTTTTAGTAATTTAGCAATAAATGGAAAATTAAATATAAAACCTGTTGCCGCAACAACTGATACTGATAAGTTTTTAGTTTCAGATAATGGAGAGATAAAATTCAGAACTGGTGCTCAGGTATCAAGTGACACTTCAACAGTTGCATCTACAAGTGCTTCTGGCATAGTAGAATTAGCAACAACAGCTGAAACTACAACAGGAACAGATGCTACAAGAGCAGTAACTCCTGATGGGTTAAAAGATGGATTTGAAGGTTCTACTAACATTGAAACTGTAGGAGAAATAACAACAGGTAGTTGGAACGCAGACG
>TARA_R110002020_G_scaffold23154_5_pt1 | contig 12368 bp, 13 predicted proteins | sample TARA_R110002020 | Tara Oceans TARA_R110002020 (sample SAMEA4396489) | marine metagenome | biome: Westerlies Biome; feature: [MES] marine water layer (ENVO:01000295) within the mesopelagic zone...; material: water (ENVO:00002006), including particulate matter (ENVO:01000060) such...
TTCCTACCCCCACCTGCTTGACTACGCAGGAGGTCTCCGACCACCTGTGAAGTTAGCACGAAGGGTGCTACAATCATCATTAGCATAACTGCTATCATTTCCATTATCATCATTTCAATCATTTCCATTAGGCCGGTTTTTTGCTACGGCTCAATCCCCCTTAGTAATCCGACACTTATAAACCCCACCAATTCTGTAATCTGTATTCTCTAATACTGATTACATAATTTATCGCGAGGCAAATCGCAACAATTTTCCCTGTCCACCGGCCCTAAAGGGCCGTTGGACAGAAGTTGAGAAACGAAGAGTTGGCTACCGTAGGTAGCCACTTTAACAATTTTTAACAAGAACTGTTCATGTTTTCCCAACCAATGCCACAACCAAGACAAGTCTTGGTTGTGAATGTTAAAAAAAATTGAGATTTTTCCCCCCATTAATTGAGTTCCTTAACTCTATTAATGAGGGGGTCATGTAGCCATCAAACAAAGGTTCAGTAACCTTGTTTGTTGGTTAAGGCGTCATGACATTAGTTTTGTCTGCCAACTGCCCAACAATTCACACAGACCGCATCAATTATTGTTCCCAACAATAATCCCGCATAGTCTCCTTTGATTGGTTATCGGTTCACCCGAAACAGAAAAAAAATTGGTTAAATCTCCGATTTAATAGGAGAAAAAAGTTGTCCGGTTCAGATATACATACGCGACCGCGAAAACACACACCAAACCAACTCGGAGAGTGGGTTTTTCCCGTCCGTTTTGGCGCGAGCCTCCGCGAGTGCGCGGGTTCAAAGCCTTTTCTCAACCCTTTAGGGTTGAGTTTTCCCTTTGAATCTAAAAAAAAATTGAAGGATTTTTGCTTTAATTATTCTCAACCCTCAACTTGTTGAGGTTTGAGAAACCAAAAAAAAAGGCCGACCCAATCCCCCCAAAGGGGGATTGAGCCGACCGAGTGCAACTTCATCCTTTAGGATGGTCTTTGTTTCTCAACCAAATGCTTGAGACTTGTCTCAAATGTCAAAATACGACCTTGAAATCACCAAGTCTGTTGAATCACTAATCATTTGACCTTTGGTTGTCCAATTTTCAACTTGTTGAATTAAATCTAACCAAGCGGCTAATGTATCATATTCAAACCATTCATCTGCTTCTGATTCATCAAATGCTTCATAGAAGCAACCTTCACAATCTCCATCAAAGAGCAAGGTAAATGCTCTAAAGAAAACCGTTGTTTCAACTTCGTTGAGATTTCTGTTTTTACACAGCATGACAATTTCATCAGCCAATACCGGAGGTATTGAATACCTTGTAAATGGTTGTAGTAATTGTTGACTCACCGTAGGTGGTTTGATAATTTCTGCTTCATCAAAGGCTTTGACTATGTTCTCAATTGACAACCTGTTGTCATTTCTCAACATATAGGAAGCCACATTAAGGTTAGAAGTTCCTAATTCTTCAACCATTTGTTTACAAATGACCTCTTCTGCTTCATCCTCAAGACATTCTATGTCTCGGCCTTCGGTTATTGCTTTAGCAAAGTGTTGCTTTAGATGATAGTTCCAAAAGAACGGTTTATTGGTTTCCATCAACTTGTTGATGCCCCAAAATAACTTATTGCTTTTATTTGGGTCATTGGCTTCAATGAGAATATCTCTCTCAAACCTTCTGATTAACTCTTCATCTCCGATGAGGTTATCATCAACTATGTCTAAGTCTTTGTAGTCAAGCCACCAATAGTGGCTTGTCGCCCAAATAGCCAACTTAGTTGGCTCTTTGGTTAGGATTTTGGATGCTAATTCAATGGAAAACCACTCTTCCTTGAAGAGTGGGCTAACATTGGCTTCAATCCAATCGCTAAATTGGTGGTTTAATCCCTTACTTTTTAGGTCTGTAAGACCTACTTTGAAGGTTTTGAAACCACCGTGTAGTTCGTTACCCTTTAGGGTAGTATCATTCATTTCATTTTCATTTTTCATATTTTTCATATCTCCTTTTAATTTCGTTCATTTATCCATTTTCAACTTCGTTGTTTTTACATAACTTGTTCAATTGTTCTCCATATTTTCTTCACAATCAACCCTTACAGGGTTGGTGAATAAGAAAGCCAACTCTAACCAAGTTAGAGCCGGTTCAGTCTCAAATAATGCTTTTTGAATCCCTGTAAGGGATTCATCAACTATTATATCGTCATAAATCTCATTTTCAAAGTGGCAACCATAACAGTCTCCGTTCTGATGAATCAGAACGGCTTTCACTATGTTTTGGCACTTTTTACATTCTCTCAACCCTTTAGGGTTGGTTGTTGAGAATTGCTCGGTGGTTTGCCGAACTTTAAGGGCTTTCTCAACCTTTAGGTTGGTAGCCGGTTTTTGGCGGTAACTTGTCTCAACTTCACCCTTTAGGGTGCTTTTCTCATTTTCATCCATTTTGCATCATCTCTTATCTCCGATAATCTCATTCAAATTGCTGTAATCTCAACCCTTTAGGGTTGAAAATTAATCCCAATCCTCCCAATCTTCATCATCAAGCCCCATAGGGGCTTCTTCGGCAGAACATTGTCCACAAAGCCAATTTCCATCCTTTAGGATGGAGGCTACTGCTTCGCAGTATTCACAGCAAATGTCCTCCATTTCATCATCATCACCCTTTAGGGTGTCATCCATTTTCTCATCATCATTTTTCATTCTTCATTCCTCCATTTTTACCTTTAGGTAACCTCATTTTCTCGATATCTCAAAATCCCTCATTCAAGGCTTTAGCCTTGAGTTCAATGTCAACTGCCCCACAAAATCGGCAACATAAATCCATCTCCGTAGGAGATAAGTTCGGTTCAATTTGTCCGAAATCCCTACGGGATTGGCAATAATCCATCAATTCAGTTTGGTTCATCGGATAAACACCGTAGGTGTCCTTGAACCAATCATGTTGGATTTCCGAATCTAACCGTAGGTTAGTGACTTGGCCTTCACAAACTGAACATTCACCGTAGGTGGCTTCATCAAATCCGGTTTTATTCCAACCCTCCCCCTTATCTCCGATAAGGGCTAAAATCGTCAACTCATCCAATTCTTCATCATCAGACAGCCCTTTAGGGCTGTCGTTGGGGTCAATTATTCCAAAGACGAACCCTTTAGGGTTCGGCCAATTCTTCGGGAATGGATTTGGGATTTCAACAACCGACCCTTTAGGGTCGCCGTCTCCAACAAAGACCCAAACAACCCTAAAGGGTTGCAGGTCAATTTCCATTTCCATTGGTGGTTCTGACCCTTTAGGGTCAGAAAAATTGGTTGCGCCAAAAGGCGTCTTGGTCTCTCCACCCTTTAGGGTGTCATCAGTTCTCAAAAAGTCGTCAAGGGTTCCCCCTTCAACTTCGTTGGTATGTCGGTTTTCCTCCATGCTTTACCGTAGGTAAGGGAACTATTTGAACCAACTGATGCCACCCTAACCGTAGGTTAGAACCTGTTGAGAGACCTTCTGATGCCACCTATTGCCATTTTGACCCCTTAAGGGGTCACTTTGACAATAAAATCCATCAGTATTCAGTTCGCCCTATCTTCGATAGGGCTAACTGTTTTGGTGAAATCCTGTCTGGCAAATCGGCAAAAATCCCTACCCTCTATACCAAACCAACCCTTTAGGGTTGAAATGCCATAGAACAGTCAGAAACTTCACTAACCGTAGGTTAGTGGGGTTGAAAAAAAGTTGAGAGAAAATGTTGACTTAGTTATCCTAATATGGAACATATTAGGATAACTACTGCTGAAAATTGGTTGTAAAAAACTACACCGTTGAGAAACAACTTGTTGTTTCTCAACGGTTGCGAAAAAAATTGACCTATTAGATTGACCCCTATGGGGTCAATCTATGCCAAAAATCCCGACCTGTCGCAAGCGACAGGTCGGCTACCCCCTCTTAAAAAACCTATATTTTTTATCAAAAAGTTATATTTTTTTATATTTTTTTATTAAAACTCTATAAAAGTCTATGAAAACCTACAATAAGTTTAATAGACAAGTGGTATAAGGCCCATTCATGCCAAAAAACAACCAATTGGATAGAGTAATTAGAAGCAGACACATTGAAACAGGGAATGTTGCTACCGCAGACATAGCGGATGATGCAGTAACCAACGCAAAACTTGGTGCGTTACAACCAAAAACACTACTTTATGAGTATGATATTGGTATTGGTGGAACAGTTGCCACACACAACCTTACAGCAAAGGGTGGGGGCGCACCAACACAAATCCCCGACAATGCAGTTATCACAAATGTAACCATTGAAGTAATTACAGCACTCGGAACAGCAAGTGGAACAGCAACAGTCACAATCGGAACGCTCGGTGGCCCCAATGACCCCGATGGGTTAGTGACCGCAATTAATCATTCTGCGACCCCATTTGATGCCGCAAACTCGGTGCTTTCGGGAACCCCGACTATTGTTTCGGGTAAAACAACTGCCGCTAACGGCGTTACTATGACAATCGGTTCAAACGCACTTAACGCAGGTAAGTTCTATGTGTGGGTTTCCTACTTTGAAGGGGCTTGAAGTTAAATGCCCCGTAAGCCTACGGTTAATGAGAATGCAAATCCACTTTCTAAGAAGCCAAAAAAGGTTTCTAAGAAAAAGACAAAGCCTAAGTCTAAGAAAAACTAACGACCCCAACGGACATAACGACCGTTAGACCGTCTATTAGGTCTTTTTTGCGGCTTATCATGTTTCCAACTACCCATGCTTACAGCAGATGAAGCAATAGGTGACGAACCACTTGAAGTATTTGAGAATTGGTCTATTGCATGAGCAAGAGCCATTACCATATCATTATGCTTACCCTTATCAACAATGATTCCGTCTTGCCAAGCATGGCTTTCCAATTCATACAACAACTGCCCCATAACTTTACGAGTATAGTCATTACCATAAGGGATTTCAACCTTACCTTGCTCAAACCATGAGCGCAAACGCTGTAACAATGCCTGTTTCATTGTGCGATTCGCAACATTGGATGGCCTATAATCAACCATAGCCCCTCTTTGTTCTAAAATAGTCTGATAGAGTCTTTGGAAACCCACAGATTCAGAAGCAAATATAGGATTCTTATAGATAGAACATAGTCTTATTATTTCATCTGTTTGACGAGATGGCTCAAAGTCATTCCTACGCCATACATTTACAATATGGATATGGCCCTGCTCGTCTTGCCTACATACAACCATTACAGAATAGTCTTGGCCTATACCATGAGAGGGGTCAAAACCAATAGAGTAACGACCGCCATGTAATTTCTCTTTTTCAAATATAGACTCAAGGTTCATATTTGCTCTTGTAAGTCTTGAAGGAAATACTGCCGAATCATCATCAACTACTCGGCAAAGGTATTCTTGTGCAAATGCAAGGTCGCCCATAGCCTTTTTTTGTTCTAATAGGAACTCAACACTACGGTATTCCGGCCAAAGACATACGGGAATTATATTTTCTGTATCTGCTACATATTCATCGTAGTTAGTAATAGCACCCTTACGCCAACTTTGCCAAGTTTCATTCTCTAACATCTCGGTATGGTATAAATCAGTCATTGATAGTGGGGTTCCAACACAAAAAATTGAAGTTCCGGGTGATAACATAGGTGTTAATTTTTTTCTAAACCAATGCCTAACATTCTTATCTGACATATCGCCCATATCATCTAATACATCGTCAAGAATGATTCTTGCTGGGTGTTCACCACGAATAGCACTACCAACCGATGTTGCTTTAATCCATGAGCCATTAGTTAAACGAAGTTCAAATTGACCCCCTCTTTTTTCATCAAGTAGTCTTGACAAATCGGGATGCCGTTTCAAATCCTCTCTAATTTCATCAAGTCTGTTCTTAGCCAACTCTTTACTTGCTGAAAATAACCAAGTTGTAAAGGGTTTATTTCTCCATCTATCAAATAGAAGAGAATGTAACGCCATAACTCGTAAAGTTGTGGATTTACTATGGTCTCTTGGTGCAATTAAGCATACTCTATGAACTTCTGCGGCTTTTCTATCAAGGAATAAATCAAACCAATCCGAGATATGGTCGCCCCATGTATAACCGAGCCACTCGTAAAAATGTCTAATGTCATGCCTACTTCGTTGCATATTAAATGACGACATTAAGTTAGTCATTTATGAAATCACTCTCTTCTGAATAAAAATACATGGGGAAACCACACCATTCGGCTAAGAAACTCGCAAGGCTTTCTGCTTCACCCCTTGATATTAACGCAGTAAGGTTTTTCCCATTAATTTGTAAAATAAACGCAAGAGTATCATTATCAACTTCTGCAAAAAGAATATCACCATTAGATGTTTCCCAAGACATATTATTCTTCACCGTTTAGTGCTTTGAGAGCCATAAGACCTGTTTTCAAATCTGAAAATACCTGTATATTTTTTGAACTCGGTGATAATATAGCAACAGGACAAGTAGGCCAATAGTCGGAAAAGCCGAGCATCTCCGAATAACCATCAACCATTTTATACGCACCGGGCCTTACAGCCCATCGTTCTATTCCGTGTCTTACGAAGTTTTCGACTACGGGTGTATGATGGTGGCCTACAACACCTATATCGAAATCTGCTTCGCCCGTCTCCCACCAAGACTTAACAACTCTCGCTGGATGAACATTACTATTACCCCTACGCTTATGCCTAACGGAGATATGGTATGGTTGTTCACCTACCCATATTCTTATATTGAGTTCAAACGCATGATAAAGAATGGCTCTTTTACGAACTAACTCATTTAATGGGTCATAATCAGTAAGGCTTGCTGTCCAAAGGTCATGGTTGCCCGCAACAATAGCAACTATTTTGTCATCAAACATATCGAGATAATGCTCACATAGTTTCCATTGGACACTCGGAGGGATAGTGGCTTTCATAGCCGGTCTCGGTTTATCTATAACGAAATTATCTATAAAGTCGCCAGCGTGTATGATATAGCAATTAGGTGTGTTGGCAATCAATTCAGCATCCTCGCGCATTCTTTCATGGTCTGTATATTTATTACCTATATGTTGGTCGCTGGCAAACGCTATTGCTATGTGCTGTCCTTTATTTTCAAACTTAACATCGGCCCATTTAGAAAACTCTTGCCCTTTAATGGCATTTGTAGTAAGTTTTTCAACTTCAGACCATAAATCATTAGGTGATTTTTGTTCATGGACAAGAGTTTCTATAATGAAATCATTTCTTTTAGTATGTATCAACCTACCTGTTGAAGCCGCTATTCTAATACGATGATTCCAAGCATTTTCTGATATTTCCGGTCGTTGCCTGTGTAATGTCCGAGCAAGGTCAGCCCAAGAACCATCCCACTCATTAGGAATCATACCATCAAAATCAAACTTTGATGGGGCTTCATCCGGGTATTCATCTCTAAATCTATATACTCTAATTCTCCAACCGCTAAGACTTGAGATAGATGATATTTCTAAGAGATATTTAGCAAAATCCGAATCTGCTTTACATTCAAACCACTTATCAAGGTGTTCTCGTATTAGTTTTTCGTCTTTACCGTCTTTCCAACTGACACGCTTCGTCTTTCCCATAAATAACGCACCTGCCCTCTCCCTAATAAAGTGTATTCTTTTTGTTGTGTTTCTGTATCATAAAAAGAATAACTTTAGAGCAGTATAACGAATATGGGAATTATTTTTATTCTCTATAAGGTATTTTTAGTATAGGCCAATCTTAAATCTAAATATACCTTATAGAGAATAAAAAGAATTAGTAAAACCGCTATACTACGACCCTGTATTCTTTTAGTGAATTAGAAAAAGAAGAAAAAGAATAGGGTTAAAATATCACTTGATGTTCTCCGTTTGTATGGATGATGCTACATTAGCGATTATGGCAAGAGTTGATAATGTCCGAGATGATGTAACGGACTTAAAAATTAGTGTTATGAATCTCGAAGAGGGTCAAGACAGACACGAAGAAACTCTTAAGTGCCTAAGTGAATTGACTAAGACAATATCAGCAGATATTAAACAAATAAAGGCTGGGCCTGTATATAGCCTTGACCGCTTTATTACTCTTCGCGTAGCGCAGTTTTCCGGCGGGCTTGGGCTTTTCGGTATTTTGCTTGCTTTCGCACTCGGTATAATTTGAGTTTCCTACCAGCAAACCAAGCACAGAATAACCAAAAAGTTATTTCAAGTAAACCCATAATTAATATCGTGTCCGAACCTAAGCCCGGCACATCAGAACAGAATATATTGTCGGGTGTGCAAAGAGTAAAGGATTCAAAATCAGATAATGCTTCAAATACTTTATATGGTTCGTCGATATAAACGATTTCACTTTCTCCCATCAAGGGTGTGATAGGCATAAGGGTTGTTTTAATGTTTCCCGTCTTTGCGAAACTTTATCAAAGAGATACCAAGTGGGTTAAATATGGTGAAAATACCGTTCATTGGTCGAAAAAAGAATGAAAAAAAGGAAAATCTGCCTTTTTTTAGAGGGATTAGTGGAATAGAGCCATCAAGGGGTGTTAATACAGCACACAGAAACCCATTAGTTGTTAAAGCGGCGGCAGGTCTGTCAGATGTTTTTGGTGATACCAATAAGTTAAGGTCTGATAGCAACTATGAAAACGAGTTTGAACTCTTTGATGCTATGCTATCACTTGACCCCGAACTAAATGGGGCTATTAGGGCAGTTAGTTTAACAGGTAATAAGTATATGATTGATTGGAAAAACTCTAAAAATGCTCGTATTAGAGAGGCCATTAAATTACTCGTTGAAGAAACTATTGATTTTGACGATTTCCTTATCAATGCTATGCGTAATCTAATGGTTTATGGTAATGATATTAACAAAATAGTTGGTAGGGGTGGTGTAGGTGTTGAGCAAATACAAAGTTTGCCTGTTTCACAGACGACTATTACAGATGGTAGGCCGTCAAGCCAAGCCGCAGATAGAACCAACCCTATGATTGAACCAACTACATACATTCTCCGTGAAGCCTTATCGACAGAACAAAGTTTTTCAGCAGACGAGATTCTCCATGTAAAAATAGATTATAGAAGTAATTGGTATTTAGACCCTAAGAATCGTTGGTCGTATGGTATATGGGGTGCATCACGGTTTAGTAGTCTAAAAAGTGCAATCCGAGCAAAGTATAATACAATCAATAATAGAATAGCACTTGAAGAAAGCATGACTAAGCAATTTATTACTATCAAATCAGAAGCAATAGCCCATATCACAGACCCCGATGAGCAAAGAGATAGGCTTGTGTTTATTATGGATGAAATAATCGCAACTCTTGAATCACTAAGGGGAGACCAAATACCTATTTTCCCCGACTATGTGGAGATACATCATACGGACACACGCAACACTATACCGGACAATACTTCGTTCCTTGATATGGTTAATGGAGATATTGCGGCAGTTCTCCAAGTTCCGAGAGTGGCTTCGGGCCAAGAAAGAGGTTCAACATTCGCGGCTACTTACAATGCGAATGTATGGGCGGTAGGTGCAATAGCAAGACTACAAGCAATTGTGACACAAGGGGTTCAGCAATTATTTAGTAAGCACTTAGAACTTATTGGCATTGAACACCGTCTAAGTGATTTACCTAAACTAACATTTGAACCAATAGATGAAGAAGCCCCTATTGAAAGGATGCGCCGAGCAAAACTTGGATATGAAGGCGGTATCATAACATTAAACCAAGCACTTGAACTTATTGGTGAACCAAATATAGGTGAAGAGGGAGATATTAGGCAAACCGATGAAAGTAGTAGTGGTGATATGGGGGATTTACCGAGACCTAATAGCCAGCCGGGTAATGAGACGGAACCCGAAGAGTTGCCGGAGGAAACCCCCGATGAGCAATAATGATATTATAGATATTGATGATGTTGAGGATGCTCTCAAAAGAGCAGACGAGTTGGCTGAATTGACGGGTCGCACCAAAAAGGATATTGTTGCTGATTTGTTAGATGATGGGCAGTTAAATTATAGTGCTGGTGAGGATGCTAAAGTAAAAAGTGATTTTTTAGATAAGGCTAATGAACAGGCCGTAAAAATGAAACAACTTTTAACTACTCTTATCCCCATAATGTTACTAATAGCCGGAACAGGGGCAGAAGGTATGGGTATAGTTGATGTTACAGGATGGGGTCAAGAGTCTGTTTGGGAGGATGAGAACCCGCCGCCATACCAAGAGCCGGATGCACCGAAATTATGGGGTTGCACAGACTCAAACGCAATTAACTATGAGGATTGGGCAACAGATGATGATGCGTCATGTGATTATAAATCCGAACCAATAGAAGGTTGCACCGATGATGCGGCTAATAATTATGATGAAAACGCAGAATCAGACGATGGTTCATGTGAATATGATTCAGCAGATATTGACCCATCAGCAGATATTACAAATATGGATTCTTCATTAACAACCGAAGGTGACTTAAAATTAGAGTTTAGTATTTTATTAGAAGGTGATTTTGATAATGATATTGAGTTAGTATGGCGACTATGGCTAAATGATGAAGAACAGAATGAGTTGGAACGACTTACATTACATTCATACGATGAAGAAACAGGCTATCAAGAACAGTATTGGTCTGATTTGGAAAGTGGTGAATGGGTTGGTAAAGTATATGCAGATTACAACGGTGAGATGTTAGATGATGAAACATTTGACCCTGTAACTATTGAATGTGATGATGGAGATGGAGATGGTATTTGTAACGAAGATGAAATAGAAGGTTGCACCGACCAAGCGGCAAGTAACTATAATGCTTCGGCAACAGACGATGATGGTTCTTGCACTTATCCCCCTCCGCCGGAATGTGAGCCTGTTCTGTATAGTGCTTATCCGTTCTATCAAAATAATAATACAACAGTTACAATTTCATTTGATATTGATTGCACCAACGGTGGCGTATCAGAAAATGTAACAGTTCAATGGCTTGCATGGCATAATGGTTCCAACCATTCTAATTCAGAAGGGCCGGCAAATTGGACAACAGCAGATTATACTATACAGGGCCAAGAATGGGATGAACATAATTTATCTCTAAGTAATTTTACTAACGGTTCATACGACCTATGTTTGTATATCCTATGGGGTGGTGGTGTTGAAGAATCAGACTTCATAGAGCGAAAGTGGCTTAACATTATAATAAAAGGTGAAGGAGATGAGTAGTTGTGAAATTATCATTCTTGGCCTATCCGACAAACCATGTTCTGAAAGAACAGATGATGATAGAGATTGGTGCGACTTTTGCAGAATCCCCCGATACCGCAACCCCAATTTCCCCCAGCATGAGATTCAATGGGGTGACGACCATTGAAGGATAAAAGTATATTTGATGTGCATATCACCGTTAATACAATTTTTGTATTCTTAGTATCTATGCCTCTCGTAACCGTTTTTATCGTATTATCCTATATGCTGATAACTCAAGCATTCATAGACCCCGAAGTAAGAGAGGATATAGAAGCCTATATTGCTGTTCTTGGTATTTTATCCGGCCCCTCGTATATGGTAATATCCCGATTCTTTGACAGATGGAATGCAGAAGAGGATGAGCGTATAGAAGCAAGACGGCGTAGTTCTAAAACAGAAGATGATATTAAAAGAGATAAAACGGAGAATCGAAAAAATGAGTAAAGAGAATAAATATGAAGCCGCCGAATACGATGGAAAAAAGGTTACTTTGAATAAACCTTTTAGATTACCCAAAGGTAATTCCAAAAAGTTTGCTGTGTATGTCAAGAATGAAAAAGGAAATGTTGTCAAAGTTCGTTTTGGCGACCCAAATATGGAAATTAAGCGAGATAACCCAAAACGCCGAAAGGCATTTCGTGACCGTCATAATTGCTCAAATCCCGGCCCTAAATGGAAGGCTCGGTATTGGTCTTGTAAAATGTGGTCGTCTAAACCTGTAAAGGATTTGACAAGTAAGTTTGATAAATCAGATGAAAGCATGGCTTCTGTTATGGGTTGTGGGTGTGGGTGCGACAATAAAGCGGTTGAAGCCGCAATCCCAAACCCAAGTAATGATGAAACCCATGATGAATATATGGGTCGGTGTATAGATGCAGGTTATAGTAATGAAGAGTGTATGGCCGCACATGAAGGCCATGATTTCAAAGAGGCCGGATATGGTGACTCTTGCCCGCCCGGTAAAACAATGAAGAATGGTAAATGTATCAAAGTTGCAGTTACAACAGATGTAACAATAACAGATGTTACTATGTCCGTTGAAGCATCAACGGGAAATGCTGTTGTGCAAATCACAGGTGTAGCATTTCACGAAGGCACTAACAAAAATGGTTGGTCTATTACACGCATAGGCGCGGAACAGTTGCT
>TARA_R110002020_G_scaffold163895_2_pt1 | contig 12367 bp, 12 predicted proteins | sample TARA_R110002020 | Tara Oceans TARA_R110002020 (sample SAMEA4396489) | marine metagenome | biome: Westerlies Biome; feature: [MES] marine water layer (ENVO:01000295) within the mesopelagic zone...; material: water (ENVO:00002006), including particulate matter (ENVO:01000060) such...
CGATGGTGCAAACTTTACGCTAGACGGTGAGGGTGCTACTTCCTTTGATTCTGCTAATCACGGCAACCCCGATGTTAGTAACGTCATGGGTGCGTATCCTCCTGCAAATCTCGCTGCTTCGGCTGGCGTCGATTTCGGTAGAGGTGGTGCTGCTTCTGGTACTATTGGGGGGCTTATTTCTAACTTCCCTGAGCCTGGAGTTGCCCGTGGTCAAGCTGCTGGTCCCGCTTCCTTACTAGGCTTTAATGTTAAGGCTGGTGAGCGTCTTGAAGGTTCTGGTATCCCAGAGATGCTGTTCAACATTGAGCAGCAGCCTGTTGCCGCTAGAACCCGTAAGATGAGAGCCCTTTGGACTCTTGAAGCTTCACAAGACCTTAAGGCTTATCACAACCTTGATCTTGAGCAAGAACTTACTGATCTTCTTGGTAAGGAACTTCGTCTTGAGATTGACCGTGAAATCATTGAGGACGTTCGAATGCTTGCTTATGGTGTTGGACAGAATGGTACTGGTACTGCTACCACTGGCCTTGGTTGGGATGCAGAAGCTCTTGATCAAGCCCAGCGTGGAAACAATGGTCCTGACTTCAGCTTCCAGCCTGACTTCACAGACGCCAGTGGATTCAACTACGATTTCGATGGTGCTTACGGTGCGAATGGTCAAAAGCCTGCTCCCGTTGATAATGTCTTCCTTTTAGACTTCTCTTCGTCTGCTCTTGATTTTGCTCCTCAGCATGTCGGTCAGGTTTATGCTAACCTTATGGCACTTTGCCAGCGGGTTGCAACTGATATCTACAAGTCCACTCTTCGTGGTCCAGGTAACTTCATGGTCACCTCTCCAACAGTCGCAGCTATGCTTCACGCCGCTGCTAAGATGGAAGGTGGTATTGAAAGAACCGATGGTCCTACTAATATGAAGGGAGCCCGTGTTGAGTACAAGGGCAAGCTTGGTGGTCAGTTTGATCTCTATGTTGATCCTATGTACCCTGAGGACGAAATCCTCATTGGCTACAAAGGTGCTAACGCTATGGATTCTGGGTACGTTTACTGCCCTTACATCCCACTTCAGCAGACTCCTACCATTACTGATCCTGAGACTTTCCAGCCAAGGAAAGGCATCATGACCCGTTACGGTAAAGCGTCTGTGTCGCCAGCCTCTAGATTCTACAGAATCATTAGGTTAATCGGTCCCACTGCGAACTATCTCTTCACCCCATTCTATCAGGTGAAGAATAACGCTTGGGCCTAATAAGCACTAGCTAAAAGAAATGTTAATAAGGGTGGGGGGAATCATCCCTCCACCCTTCTCTTTTTATTTGAGGTATAAATGTATAAATATCAGAGTAAATGTAAGTTTAGAATGCTAACTACTATAGGGGACAAAATTGTAGAGATTAGACCTAAGCAGATTATAGAATCCAATCAAAAACTTGATAACGATTATTTAATCTTAGTAAAATCTAAAGAAAAAGGTTCCCCAAAACCAGGAAGACCTAAGGTAGATAAAAGTAATGAACATTCGAAACAATTACCCGCAGATTCCCAAACCAATACTTAATGGGTACGGTTCTAGCTTCGGGATTTACGGAGGCATAGAGCTAACTGAGTACGCCCCAGAGGGTGAAATTAATTCAGCCCTTTTAAACAGGCTAACTACTCAAGATACAACCGAATTTACAGAATTCGAAAGCTACGTAAGAGATTATGTTATAGGTATGCTAGGGCATCCTGTTGTTCGAGTAGAGCTAACTGATTTTCAGTTAAAAACATGTGTCCAGGAGGCTATTAATAAATTAAATTATCATTCCCCTCTTTGGAATTTGCAGTATGCTTCTTTTGATGCATCAGCAGGACAGAATATCTATGAGCTTCCTTTGTTCATGGTTCAAAATTTAGAGAATGTATACTACAGAAAGACTCTGCTCTCTATCCAGGCTCAGGCTGGGACGTTGGAGATGGATTTCTTTATCAGATATTTTCAAGACAACTTCCTTTTTGGTAATATGCAGGTGGGTCAGTTCATGCTCATGCAGCAAACCCTAGAAATGTATAGGAAGATTCTTGGGGCTGATGGTGGTTTTAATATTGTTGGTGGTAGGTTTGTCCAAATTACTCCTATCCCAGCGATGACCCCTGAGCGTGTAATCTTAGAGTATCGCGCAATGGATTCGAACACTATCCAACCAGCCTACTTAAACTGGATTCAACGCTATGCTTTAGCGGTAGCTAAGGGAGTTTTAGGTCAAATTCGTGGTAAATTTGTCACGGTTCCTTCTCCAGCAGGGGGTGCCCAATTAAACGGTGGGGCTCTTTTAGCGGAAAGCGAGAAAGAAAAAGCTGTATTAATCGAGGAATTATTAATGGAGATCGAGGAGCCACCCTGCTTCTCTACATTCTAATGCCTAGAGACAGAGATTTATATAAAGTTTCTACGCAAATGCCTCCTCTTCCAGAGTTGGAAGGCAAGAGTAAGCTATCATTTTTTGATCAAGAAAATGCTGATATAAATCTTTTTAATCTTATCGACGATGAATTGATCCGCATTTCTGGGTCAGAGCTTCTTTACTTTAAATTCCAACAGACTCATCAAGATTACGATGAGGTTTACTTAGAGGTTAGAACAAAGCCTGTAACCTCTGCTCCCATTGAGGTTTATGGTCATTACGAGCCTAAACCTTTAGAACAAAACTTAACTGAGTTTGGTTTAGAATTAACTAACGATCAGCTATTTGTGTTTAATAAAAGCTATATTAGCGGTAAGGTTGGGCGAGACCCTATTGCTGGGGACATCATTAAGCCTAAGTTTCAGAATCAAAAGTATGAAATCTTTGAGGTACAAGAAGATGGGTTCCAAATATATGGAGTATACCATATGGTGTGTGTTGCCAAACTTCTTAGAGATGAGGTTCAGGTTGTTGATGAGCACCTAACAAAGAAAACAGAAGATTTAGGAGGGTATAGAGATTTAGATCATGTCTAAAGTTAAAACACATATATTATTAGATCCAGACACCACCGAGATGGAATCTTCAAATGTTACGGGGCAAGAATACCTGTTAGATCTAATTGATCAGATGAATAAACGAATGGTAATTCCCATTAATGGGTATAAAGAGTTGGTAAGATTCTTAATTAATGAATTTAACGACCTACCCTACCTCAATCATGAACTTGAAACGATACAAGTTAAATGTAGGTATGGAAACCCAGAAAGAACAGTAGCCAAATTAAAGGAGCATGATAACTTAATCTTACCTTTGATTACAGTGTCACAAGACTCTATTGTAGAAGATGATAAACGACGAAGATTTTATCCTGTTATAATGAATAATACTTATTGGAATCCTGAAACCCAAAGAGCGGAAAGGATAATCAGTTTATGTGACAGGCCAGTAACCATTAGATATAATATTAATATATGGACTAAGTTTATGGAGGACATGGACCAGCTATCTCAGCAGATTAGGCTTCGATTTAACCCTTCTATACAACTTAAAACTAAATTTAGTCATGATAGTAAAGTTTTTCTTAGCGCAGAAACCAATAACTATTCCTTCTCTTTAGCTGACCGTGAGGATAGAATTATAAGAAAAACCTTTACTGCTACTGTCGAAACATATGTTAGAAGTCCAAAATTTAAGGTAACGTCTACTGGACAAATAGAAGAAATCAATTTAGAAGCAGGGATATCCTAGTTTTTTTATGCTACTTCTTCCTTATATTTACTAAATATATTAGAGGTAATTATGAAATCATTAACCAACGAAAGCTTACAAAGATTAGAAGTTTATTTTCAAACTACAAAAGGTGCAGACAGACGCTGGATCATGCCACGCGAAACCTTACTAGTCCCTGCGAGCTTTATTAGCGACCAAATTAGAGTCCTATCAAAACGGAGAATGATTAGCATTAAAAACGCTTAGGAGAAATAAATATGGCAAACTTCGTTAGTCCAGGTGTATATGTAGTAGAAAAAGACATTAGTGATTATACGCCAGCAGTAAACCCTACGGTAGTAGGTATTGTTGGTTTCGCTACCCGTGGACCAGTTAATGTCCCCACGCTAATCACTAGTCAGGAAAGTTTAGTTAGAACTTTTGGTAGACCTTCGGATGCCCTTCCAGGGCAAGGAATTGAAGGTGGGTTAGAGATCTTAGAGACGGCAAACCAAAACTATTACATCCGTGCAGTAGATGAGACCACTGCTGCTCAAGCGGTTGCTAGGTTAAACTTAGGTAGTTGCCCTGCTTTCGAAATCCAAGGAGATTGGGGTACGGGAACTGCGGCAGGCGATCTTACTATGGAGATTCAAGTTACTGATTCTAATGGTGTTGATCAATATGCAATCCCTAGACAAGTTATAATCCCTCAAAACTACGGTGCAACTACTGCTGGTGAAGCATTTATGAATATCATCGGAGGTCAATTAGACGCTGACAAGATTGGCGTTTTTAAAGAGACTGTAGATGCTACGACTACTTATTACTTGGTAGGATACGCAGCAGGTTCTGCGGCTAAACTAACGGTCACCGCTAATGGTGTGTGTGTTTCTGAGTTAGACGAAAACGGTACGGCTGGCACTGCAAACACACCAGATGCAGCATTGACAGCGGAAGGTCTTACCTTTGAAGAAGGTAGCCAAGCTGCTGGGTTGGGCTACAAAGTAGAGTCTTTATATCCTGGAACAGGTTACAATACCGAGACATTACCAGACGGTACAATATTGGGGAACTCTATTGCTGTACAATCATTAGGTAGTAGAAATGTTACTATTAATGTTAACGATGGTGGGGTTGCTGAGGAAGCATTTAAAGTTTCCTTAACTAACTTTGGTAACTTTGTTGAGCTAGAAATTAATACAGGTTTAGATAACCTTAAATCTGAGTTTATTATGGGATCCTTAGAAAGTAACGGTGGCACTGTCACTTGGACACCTAGCCCATTTACATCTAATTTAGCAGCATATACTACTCTCCCTGTTGATGATTCAGGTGGGGCTACTGTAGATCCTAAATTTGTAAAGATTGTAGGAAGCCATAAAGATTTAACAGGTGGTGAAGATGGTGTACCTTCCTCGCCAGCAGGTGAAGCAGCTACACTTATCGGTTCAGTCGGTGGTGAGAGTGGTAGGACAGGGATGCAAGCTTTAATTAATGAAACCGCTCCCATTACTATCGCTATTGTCCCTGGGATATCAGACCAAAACGTACAAAGTAATTTAATTACTTTAGCAGAGAATAGCGGTGATTTCTTAGCAGTGGTAGGTACACCTAACGGTTACACATTGCAATCAGCTATCGCCTTTACAAATGGTCAAGATATAGCTAGAACAGCGGCTTTAAATAGTTCTTACGCTGCCGTTTATTACCCTCACGTTAAAGTATTCCAACCTTACCTAGCGAAAGATATCTGGATGGACCCTGCTATCTTTGGAGTAAGGCAGATGGGATATACCGATACGGTATCTGATCTCTGGTTCGCTCCTGCTGGTTTCGTTCGAGGTCGTTTAACTAAGCCAGTGGATACTGAGGTAGATCTTAACCAAGGCGATAGAGATAGTATGTACAGCGGGGGTAATGTTCTTAATCCCATTGTTAATTTCCCACAACAAGGTATTACCATCTTCGGGCAAAGAACTACTCAACGAGCACCTACTGCCTTAGACAGGATCAATGTTAGACGATTAATGATTTACATTAAGAGAGTTATTACTCAATCAACTACTCGGTTTATCTTTGAGCCTAACGATAAGATCACACAAGAAAGAATACAGCAGTTATTAATTCCTCTCTTTGAGGACATTAAGAGACGAAGAGGTATTACAGAGTTCAAGGTTGTGTGTGATGAGACCGTTAATACACCAGTAAGGGTAGATAGAAATGAGCTATGGTGCAAAGTTCTCATCAAGCCCACTAAGACCGCAGAAGTTCTTATATTTGAACTAAACATAACAAATCAATCCGCTAACTTAGGATAATTTAGGAGAAAACAAATGGCAGACCCATATTTTTTAAACAATGACAATTCAGTAGCTCGTACCATAAATGGAGAGCAACCAACGACCCCTCTTATCTCAACGGAACTTGATTCTGTAAGAGCGTATCAGTGGGAAGTAGGGTTCTTTTTCGGGCAAGCTGATCCCATAAACGGGATTCAAAAACCTCTCACTCTAGCTGCAAAGCAGGTGAATGGAATTGGATTTCAAGTAGAAACTATTGAAGTTAATCGTGTTAACGATAAGGTATACTACCCTGGAAGACCAAGTATGGAGCAATTAGTTGTCACATTCGATAACTTGCAGAAAACTAAAGTGGACAAACTTCTTTACGAAATGATGGCTGTTACTTATGATCCAAGAACAGGGGACCTGATGGGGTCAAAAATCCCTGGTGAGACTGGGACAAACCCATCATTTAAAAATGAAATTCAAGTTACTCAGCTAACAGGAGACGGAAGACCTAGAAATGTTATCCGTTTATTCGGTTGCTATCCTGAGAAGGTTGTTCATGGAGAGTACAATTACTCGACAAACGACTTTCACACTATTGAGATGACCTTCCGCTACGATTACTTTGTAAATACTAACGATAAAAAAGGTACTGTTAACGGGACAGTAGGCTAGTAACTAAAAGTCAAATTTACAGACCCAACTCGGATGATTCGGGTTGGGTCTATTTTTTGGACTATGATATATTATGGATTACTTCAATGAATTATTAGAGAGCTACTCAAAACTTAAGAAAAGAAACCTTAAACTTCTTGAGGCTGATAAAAAGAAGGCAGCTAAAAAATCAGAGGGCGGTAGTGACAAAGAAAAAACTCCAACTAAAGTTATGAGTCGTGATGAAGCGCGTGTTGCGGCATGGAATGCTCCTGCTGGACCCCCTTTCGGTACAATAGCCCAAGTTAAAAATAAAGAAGGGGTGATGCGGGATGTTCTAGCCTACAAAGCTCAAAATAAAGTAAACCCTTCAACTGGGTTAGACAATACGACTGATACTCCTGAGGATAATGGGGGCCATGTTGTAGCTGCTAATGTTACCAAGACAGGAAACAAAGCAACAATTATGGATGCTAAAGGAAACCCTACAGAACAGTTTGAAGCTTGGTATATGAGAAACTTTCCAGGAGAAGCGGAAGAAGGGGTGGTAGATTCGGTGTCTACAGAAGCCGAAGATAGGGCAGGTAGACAGTTTGAGGTTGCTGGTTTATTTGACGAAGATTTAAATGGGAATATGGTGACCATGCTTGAGCGTGTCACTAATATGGCAGAAGTAGCCCAAACACTAGGAATAGAGCAAGCTTGGATGAATCCTTCTAGGATGGGCAATTATGTTACAGGAGGCTCTAATGTTTCTATAGAAAAGAAACTATCGAATGGAACAATTGCTACAATTGATGACAAGGGCGGATTTAAAGTTACAGATCTGGCAGTAAGTTCCAATTTAGAACTGTTAAAAGGTGCTACTGAATCAATGAATACGTTCTTATCTTTCGCCACTAATGGGGACTCAGCGGTAACAGACGTTAATAAAGATAAGGCGTGTCGAGAGTTACCACTCTCGGTGAGGCGTGTTACAGGACAAAAAAAAGCATACTATGTCTTTCATTCTAGGGGAGATCAATCGGAGGGTATTGTTATGCCGAAGTCGGATATCTTTGATTTTGCAGCACAGAGAATGGAAGCCATCTGCAATCGAGGGCTTGAGCAAATTCGAAGAGGCACAGAGGAGGATATGCTTAAAGAGCAAGACCTTGCAGACTATAGAGGGACAGGATTAGAAGTTACTTTTGCTGCTGCTACTTTTTATAGCACTATAGGCTCTATTGAATCCCAAGGTGGGGACGTATCCAAAGCAAGAACAAAATTTGGGCAGTATTTAAGAGCTAAAATCCTGGACGATCTAGACAAATTTGAAGCAGCACATAAATGGGCAGTAGAATTAGTAGAAAGTGGCGTTGCTACAACTATGGATAGCCATTTTATAGCAGATGCTCTTCTTGATTTAGGAAACCTTATCAATAAGCCTGAAGGTCTTAATGAGTATCTTAGTACAGCAATGGCTTTAGAGGAGGCTCTTATCTCAACCGCAGGTATGTACCCAGACATGAGTATTCCAGTAGGTACTACGGTGGGAAATGGGTACAAGGATGATCTTAAGTACGTTTATTTTGATCATGGAGGAGCAGATTCTCCTGCTAATGAGAGGGCTGAAGAAGCAGTAAAGCAATTTGGTCTTGAGGGTGGAGAAAAGGCCATACAAACCTTCACAGTATCAGAATTAAAAGAACTTAACCCAGAATTAGTTCAGATATATCAAGATGCTTATAACTTAAAAGACACTGATCAATTAACTGTTGTAGGTTGTAGCGTTAAGTCCTATAAAAAAGGAGAGTCCACCAAGGGTGGGGAGTTTAAAACCTGGAAAAAACGTAGTTCATTAGTAAACGGAACTTACGGAGGGAGATCGGTTGCTCCTGGATTCGAGCTAGTAACTCAAAAAAGATTAGGTTTCGATAAAAACCCCCAACTGTTGCAAGGTGCGAGGTCGTATCAAACAAAATTAGATGATATGTATGCCAGTATGGATTCTATTCTGCCTGATGCTTCCGAAGGTATGGTGGGTCCTAAGGGAACCCTTCAACAGATTACATTTGAAACCGCGCTTCCTATAATTCAAAAGAAGATGGGGAAATTACCTGTCGATAGCAAAGAACGAGCCCGTATAGAGAAGCTATTTAAAGGAGAGAAGGGAATAAACCTTAAGGATAAACAAACTCGTTTAAAGTTTAAAGAAGAGTTTACTAGGCTTATGATTAGCTCTAAACAGGCAGGTGATTGCAACTCAAGGGGTGCTGATGGTAAGCTTACTGCTACTGCTAGAGATGCAAGAGCTAATTTAGCATACACCACACAACTATGTGGAGGTGTTCTTCATGATACAGTCATAAATAAGAAGCTTTTAGAGGCTAATAAAACCCTTGCTGGATCTCACCAAAAACCAATCAATGATTCAACACTAGGTATTATTGCTTTTGATGCTGATGATGCAGCAGTAGATGCCCGTAAAAAGGATTCACTGGCAGAGGTTAATGGGGCATGGGATGTGACACTTTATCGTGGATCCACATTGAGATTAAAGAAACGTGGAACTCAAAAATATGTTTCCTTAGGATCAAAACGTAAGAAGATGGATGATGGCTCTGTTGATACTAATACATCTGCCTTGATTAGTTCAGAGCTACAAGATGATTACCTAACCCTTAAGAAAACGCTAAAGAAGGGTAAGGCTGTAAAAGATAACTTAATGATGACCTATTTAAAGGGACAAGCTAAACTGTTAGAACAGCTTTTAGCTAGTCAAGAAACCAATTAGACCTATTATCTTTTAATATATCATTAAGTTTATATATACTATACGTATGTGCTGTTAATGTTTTAATGTTATCTTTAAATATATTAATAGAAGGTATTAATGTAGTGAACATATTTTTATAAGTTATTACTAGTGTATCCTTCCTGTCTTGCTTGTAGATAATCATAGGCACTTTTTTCATTTTCTTTGCATCTTTTTCGCATTGTTCTACGAACTGCCATATCTTTGAATTATAATCTAGTAGACTGTAGATTGTCTGGTCGTTATAGCCCTTCTTGCATTCGATACAAAACTTGAAGTTTAGTGGCGTAATTAGGTCCCCTGCGACTGTAATATGCTCAGGTAGCTGGTGGGTCGTGGCAAATGCTCCACTCCCAGGGGTCCTGTTAAACTCTTTAGTATTAAACTGTTCGTTAAGTAGGTTAGCTATCTTCCTTTCGAATGCTCCCCCTTTTGCCTTGCTATTTACTCGTTTCTTTTTTTTCAATTTTTCAATGTCAACAATATCCTTCATGTACTATTATACCTTGACCGCATATGGACGAAACAATAGAATTAAACTTTGAATCTTGGAGCATTAAAGCCCAAGAGAGGACTAGAGATCGTATGAAACTACAAATTAAATTAAGTAAAGAAGAGGCCTCCGCATTTAAGAATTTCATGGACATGGTAAAACCACCTGAGATTGACCCCGAGACTTTTATGAAGGGTATTTTTAAACTGGGGGTTGAGACTATGGAAATGAAGCTTATGGAAGCTGTAAAGACTCACGCAGAAGAGAATGATATGGAGTTATCTTCCGTTGGTCTATCCGATAAGCCTACTGTTAGTAAAATTCCTACACCCGAATAACGTAAGTAATATGTCATATAAGCTAGTTACTCTCACCAAAGAGAACGATTTAAATCGAGAGTTGCGTAAACAAAAAAGGGAGCGGGGAGAATTAAATATTCTTTTCGTCTCCCCTTGGGATAAGTATTCCACTACCCTAGTAAAGAAGCTGCATAAGAGATACAAAAACTCTTCAGCATCGGCAGACCCGTTGTATATTGTAGACAGTTACAATATGCCTCACTCTTTTGTTATCTTCAAAAGTACCGTACTGCCCCAGCTAGTAACCATTAAGAGGAACCGAGTAATCTCAGAGGATTACCTTCCTATGGTTTATGATGCTCTAGATTTAGAGTAGGTCTTTTTTAAGCTCTGTGTAAGCATCTATTTTCTCAACATATTTTTTGTTTTTTGTGTACAATAGCTTAAGGTTGTTGAGTATAATAGTTGTAAAGTAGTTGAACGCATTTCCCATTTCGGGGTTAAAGTTCTTTAGTGTTTTTAGTATTAGGAGGAAGCATTCCTGCTTCGCATCATCCTCGTCTAGCTTAAAAGAGAACCCTGTCAGGATATTAGAGATGAGAAGATCGAACATTGCAAACAACTCATCCTCATTGCTTTTGGGGTCTTGCTTATACAATACGATTAATTTTTCAAATTTCGAATTGTCAATATAATGTTTCTTACTCATAACCTATTATAGATGAATAACTTACACTCTTTGTACGCTGTTGATGAAGCCAATGATTTTTGTAAAGATTGCTCCATCCTCCAGAAGAGCAAGCCTGTTTACTGTGTTGACGATTATACGCAGTTAAAGGCTGCTGATACGCTTTTTCTTTCTGATTCTATTAAATATAGATTCGGAAAGTCTTATGCTTTTTCTAAACCTGAGTTAAATTTATTGGCAGAGTTTTTTCCAGGTGATCACTTTCAAACAGCAGCAGCCGTAAAGTGCCCTTCTGTTAGGGAGGCTGATATGTCTCCCACAAACATGGAAGCCTGTCGGAATTTCCTTCAGGCAACCATTGATAAAGTGAAGCCGCGCTTAGTGTTTGTTTGTGGAAACCTTGCCATGAAAATGCTCATTAAAAAGAGCGGCATTACCAGTAAACGAGGGAAGTCTTATGAGTACACTACTGATGACGAGCATTCTTGTATCGTTGTTCCTATTTTCCATCCTTATTCTGTGGTTAAAGAGCCTAGACATAAGCTCCTCTTCGAAACGGACATCCGAAATGCATATGAGAAATATGTACTTGGCAAAACGCACGAAGGGAAGCTCGAATACAAAGTCTTAACTGAGATTGATGATGTAGTCCTCTTGTCAGAGGAGCTTAGGGATACTGATGAGACCTTGGCTATGGACATCGAGACCACTGGACTCAATTTCCTTACTGATATCATTCAAACGATAGCCATCTCATCTAGAGAAACAAACTGGGTAATCCCCGTTGACCATAAGGATTCACCTTTCAAAAAGGGAGAGCCTTATAATGCTCTGATGCTTGAGAGCTTGCATAGGATCTTGGAGAACCCCCGCAACAAGAAAGTATTCCACAACGCTAAGTTTGACCTGAAATTCCTTATGAACTACGGACTCCATACTAAGAATGTGTGGGATACTAAGATCATGCATCACCTTCTAGATGAGAACCTACCTAAGAGTTTGATGGACTTGGTGAAGTTATACTTCCCTACCGAGTTGGAGAGTCTTTAGCTTGGAGCCCTATACACATGAGCGCGAATTTTTTTACCTAATGCTTTAGCAAACATAGCTCTTGTATTACCAGCAACAAGCTCTCTTTTTTTCTTTTTACCCTTACCGCTTGATCTAATAATAGAGGCATCTGCGGTTGTCTTTCTTCCCTGCTTATCATGGCCTACTACTTGATCATAAGCTCTTCTTCTTCTCGGTTTATCTCTATCGTATTCCTTATCTAAAAGGTTAACTGCTCTCCTTAATCCACCAAACCCTCGCTTTATATCAGGAGCATCAGTAGTATTTTCAATACCTTTCCCTTTTTCACCACTCCAATCAGTTTCTCTTCCCTTTTTAGCAGCAGCCATCTCTTTACGCTGCTTTTTAGGATCTCCCCCAGCAACTCGCTTAAACTCTCCCCATTCTTGTTCAATCTGCTTGTCAGTAAGCTCAAGAAGTA
>TARA_R110002020_G_scaffold1878_1_pt1 | contig 12366 bp, 25 predicted proteins | sample TARA_R110002020 | Tara Oceans TARA_R110002020 (sample SAMEA4396489) | marine metagenome | biome: Westerlies Biome; feature: [MES] marine water layer (ENVO:01000295) within the mesopelagic zone...; material: water (ENVO:00002006), including particulate matter (ENVO:01000060) such...
GTCGTTAGTTTCATCTAGTTTAGTTTCTAGCTTTGCAAACTCTTGGTACTGTGCAAGGGTTACATCATTAAGGTTTGTTGGTATTCTTAGATTGACTTTCATATTAATATATAAACATTTTTAAATTATTTTAGGGATTAATGTACTGCATACCTACCGAAGTTTGGTCTACTCATTATTGAGTATGTAGCATAGCGCACTGCATCTATTATGTGATTATTCTTATCTACTGGTTTATTAGTTAGTTTTCCAGACTTATCTTCTAACCACTTGTAGTTTCTAAATTCTCTAATAGCATTATCACTATCGCTCGTTACATGTATCTTATATCTTTTAAGTAAATCAATACCTGCGTTAATAGAGTCTCTGCCTTTAAGACTTGGTTGTATGTTATGACCCATTCTCCTCAGCTCGTCTATTAGTCTAGGTTCTGCAGCATCAAAATAAATAGGACTACGTTTGTTCTCTATTACTTCTTTGAAATGATCACTGAGATCTCTTGTAGTCATCATAGTTCTGTACAAATGTTCTTTTACATATAAGTTATGGTCTTTTTTGTAAACGCTTACTAGAGTGCTTGGATCATTAGTGTAACCAGCATCTGCTCCGTAACTAACTAACTCAGCATCATGTGGTACGTGTGGTACCTCAGCATAAGTAAATATAGTTGACTTGCTCATGCCTTTTAATCCTAGTCCATAGATTTGCCAGTATTGTTCGTCAGTCTCTCTAAGTAGTTCTATCTCTTTGACTATAGACTTTTCTAGAAATGGGTTATCTAAATAAGTAGTCTTATAAAACTCTACATCGTCTCTAACTAATACCTTATCGTAAATCCAATGGTACTCATCTGAAGGGTTATAGTCTAATATTATTTTATCCTGTGTTCTAAATACTAGCTGTTGCCAGTCTTCAAAGTCAAGCTCGTTTGCTTCATTGATAAATAATATATCACGTTTACGTCCTCTAATCTTTTGTGGTTGATCAACACTAATAAACTCTATGAGGTTGTTATTTAACTTATATTCACTATTAGACTTATTGTGGTGCTCTTCTCTATATAAACCATATTGCTTTAGTATGGTTATAAAGTCACGCATCACTGTAGCTCTTACACTTGGGAATGTCTTTCTACATATAGTGATTGTTTTACTTCTTTGCTTTAAACAGTATTCAAATATAATAAACAAAAGCACGTTGTAGGTTTTACCGCTACGTGTACCTCCTTGCTGTACTACTATCTTATGATGACTATTCAATAGTTGTTTATAGACAACATTAGTCTGTATCCTTTGTGCTGTCAATGATCTCTACTTTAAAGTTATTAGGTAAACCATCTGCGCCTGTTATTTCCTGTCTCTCAATGTAACCACGTGACTTTCCCTTTGTTTTTAAATAAAATATCATTTCGCTTGTCTTACCATCTCTAATGTTCTCAAATAGCTTGGACTCAACAAAGTCTAATGCAATATCCTGCACATCTTTTACCTTAGATGCAAACTCTTTATCTTCTTTGAGCCAAACATAGAACGTTGTTCTACCTACCCCTACTTTTCTACAAGCCTCTGTTACTACACCTAATGATTTTTCTAAAGCTAATATAATTGCTTTTTTATGCTGTTCAGTTTTGTTCATATTAATATATAAACATTATTAGATATTTTTAGCTTAAGAAAGTGTTTTTAGGTTTTCTTAGTATTGTAGCACCAGGAACGTATGTCTTTTCTTTAGGTTTAACTCTAGAGATTACAGCCTTATTAAATAGATTAAGTCTTGTATCAATAAATTCTTGTATGACTTCTCTATCCCAGTTTACTACTACTTGATTTATCTCAGCTATAAGATCTTTAGACCTTTCTATTTTCTGCTTATCTAAATTCTCTTTTATTCCTTTAATTATTCTTCGTTTTTTTTGTACATCAAATTTAGGTACAAGCAAATCGAAGTCATCTACTATTTTATCAAATATTTTTTTGTCTCTATCTTCTACGTCGTTTATACTATTAGCGTGGTATAAAGCGAGGTCGTGGTTAGAACTTAAAATAGATGCTACTTTGTCATACGTGTATCCTATCTCGTAGCCTAGTTTACAAAAGACTTTTTTAGCATATACTATCTCACGCTTTCTGCTCTTGGTTCTTATATCAAATTTATAATAGTTATGTATCTCGTCTATTAGTTGTTCTAGTGTCATTCTTTACTTCTTTTTTTTGTACAATGTATTTGTTTTTTTTTAATAGCTTTATAGCTTCTTGTATCTTTGTTTTATTTACTCTGTATTCATTAAATGTTTCGTTTTCTATCCACATGTCGTTTTATTTATTTTGTTTTATCCAGTTTGATTGTTCTTCTCTTAAGTGTTTTATTTCTTTCTCTAAATAATCTAAAGCTTTTTCTAGATCTCTTATTTCACTATTTTTTTTACCTGCTCTGCATAGATACTTTATAACGTTTCCTCTATTGAAATTTAGGTCATAAGCTTTTGCAATATCGATAACGTCAAATCCTTGTTCTGTTATATAATGTATATTCATATCTTAGTTCTTAGTTTTAATAGGTTATAGCATTCAATATACTTCTGCTTAGCCTTTGATTTATACTTTTGTTTAAATAATTTATATAGGTTTTTAACATAACAAAACTTGGTGTTACATGATTTATAAAGCTTTTTAGCATAAGCTCTACCTTTACCTTTGAAGTAGTTAACATTATCTGCGCTGTCTCCTATTATCATTTGCTCGTAAAAATTATATAAAGCCTCTTGATTAGTTATATCATAAACTTTTTTATGTTTAAAATGATAGTTGTAAATTAAACAAGGAAACTGCTTATAGTCTTTATCAATAGAAACTATCATCACTTTATCTCTACCTATTTTATTTGATATATCATACCAGTACTTAGCAACTAGATCATCTGTTTCAACACCGTAAGCATGCAAACCGTTATATTGATCTCTAACAAATTTATGCATATCAGACAACAGTGGTGGTAATTCAACACAATCTCTATTAGCTTTGTAGTTTTCTGTTATCAGCTTTCTAAAATTACCTTTAGATCCGTTAAAAGTGTATACGTGTTTTATATCGTAAAACTCTTCCAAGTCGTTAACTATTTTCATAAACTGCTCGTCAAACTTAGCGATACTATCCTCTATATCTCTATAGAATTTATCCTCATTTAGTTCTCTTTTTGATCTTAAACAAGAAGCGTATATTAAACTATCAGCATCAATTAGTAGTATCATCTTTTACGAATGTTCCATTAACCATTTTACCAGTTCTTTTAGCTATAACGTTATAAGCCGAGTGTATACACTGCTCAATACTCATGGATTGTAAATGTGCTAAGTTGGTTAATACAACAACTATATCTCCTATAGCATCTTCTATTTCGTTTGTATCTTGTTTTAAAATAGCTTGAGCCAGTTCACCGGCTTCTTCCATTAATTTAACATATTGTGTATGTGTATTTCCTGATTCATATAAACCTCTTTCTTTGGCCCAAGATCTTATGTTGTCAAATATTTCTAAATTTACTTTAGGCTTACTTTCGATATCCCAAAAGTTTTTTAAAGATTTAGAGTATATGTATCTCTCATTGTTATGTGCTGACTTAAAATTGTTTTTCAATATAAAGTCTTTGACATCTTCATTTACTTCTATGTTATAATCTCCGTCTAGTTCTATATTAGATGGCCAATTGTAATTGTCAAAGCTTTTATTAAACGTTTTTTTAAAAGTTATTGTTGTCTTAGTAATGTGTAGCATAAAATTATTTATTGTTTGTTTATATGTTCTTATATCATTCTTATAGCCTAACTTGTTTTGCCATTCGAATTCAAGCTTAGAAGCCTCATCGATGCATTTAGTTTTAGCTAATATTTTAAAATCTTTGTAACCCTGTTGATGTACTACTCTCTTAGCTAGGTTATTAGTACAACCGACCTTGATACCTTCTATGTGATAAATATAATACATTTATATTTTATTATTGTACAAATGCATATTATGAGCGTGATGGTAATACCAACCAATTTCTAAATTTAATCTCTTGGCAATCATTTTCTGTAATGATGAGAATTGATACTGATCATTGCAAAAGCCGTACCAGATGTCGTTAGAACGCATGTAGACAGACATACACAACTTGTCATCAAGTATAGTAAACTGTACAGCGTATGTGCAAGGTGTGTCATTAGAGTATTTATGCATTTCTTTGCCGTCATATATACTAATAACAGCTTGTCTAGTTTCCGGTGTTTCTTTTAACAGACTAATTAAATTCTCTAATTGATTATTACGTTGCCATTGCCAACCATAATTACTCATGACATTACCGCTTGAATCTGCCATGCGTTCCCATATAGGTGGTATTTTACCGTAAAATTCACCTAGCTTTTTAATGCTAGGATCACCAGATAAATACCATTGCCATTCAGCTTCAGCGTACTTTAAATTCCATTTGCGCTGTTTATTTGTTATATGATTGTCTTCCGGGTTTAATATATAAAAGCCACAATTAAATATAGCTTTAGTATCTCTAAAATCTACACCGTTAATTATAATATCGTCTAGCAAGAAATCATAAGCATTATCCGCATTATAAAAACTATTTCTCATTTTATGTATTGTTTAAAATCTCTTAAGTCTCTCCAGTCTCTATAAGAATCTACCTCTGTTTCAAGTAGTTTTGTTTCTGGTGCATTACCAGCTACGTTAAAAAACCAGTCACCTTCTTTACCATATCTAGTCATGTAGTCATAACCTTTAGAATCATAAGACTGTTCGCAGTCAAAATCAACAGGTATTAAGTCAGACTTTTGATTAAATGCTTTATGATAACTAATAAAGTTAGCTCTACCTAAATCACCTTGCTGAATATTTCTAGACACAGCTACGTTAAAAAATTCAGTTTCAGGCAATGCAATCTGAAGAGTTCTAGATAATACACCAGTAGATATTACAGTCCACATTCTCTTAGGATGCTCTTTGTCTTTAAAAAACTCATGAATTAATTTAACTCCGCATGCTACAACATATTCATGGTTTAGTCCTAGTGGTATGAAGTAAGCACCTGTTGATTTAGCATATTTCTTAGCCATTGAGTTAGCGTTAGGCATCGCAGCCACCCTTAAGAATAGAGGCTTGGCACCGTATTCTATGCACAACCTTTGATGATCAGAGGATTTTTTAGAAGAGGGCATAACTAAGGTTAAGTCCATATTGTATTTTTTACACAGATAAGATAAACTTATGCCTGCAAAACCCCTTCTTGGTTGAACGTATACTATTTCTTTTACACCTTGTTCTTTTAATTTAGATAGTAAAAACTCTCCGCTTCTAGCTTTGTATCCTACTGAGCATGCTTGCGACTCGTCTATTATATTAAAACCAGAAGATCTAATTACTTTAAAATAATCAAAAGAACTTTTAAACCCATCTGTTAATTTTAAATAGTATTTTAAATCCTTGCCTAGTCTTAGATCTTTATTGTCAATGCCCTTTTGCTTGTTTAAAAATACTTGTTTCATGTTATGTTGTTTGTATATACTACTCCTTTATTCATTTTTATGTGCTCTTTAGATTGAAAATTATTAATGTATCTAATAAAATCGCAAGCAACATCTTCCATGTCATAGGGCATTGAGTGAAAACCAGTCATCTCGCAAAGAGTCTTTAAAGCTTTGTCATGTTTAACACCTGGCAATATCATTTTTAAACATTTCTTAGCATTACTACCTACATACACATCCGAATTTCTAGATACTAGACTAGGAAAATACTCAGCCATGTCCATAGCAAATGCAGTTAAAACAAAATTCTGTCGTTTGAATCCATGTAAATTTAAAATTTTATTTCCATAATCAACAACTTCTTTAATTTTTTTTTGATCACCGTTATAAATAAATTTAATTAGATTATCTAAAAGCATAATAGAATTATTTTTTATATAATTATTTAAACCACCTTTTATCATAGGTAATAAATAACCTTTAACATCACAAAAACCTTTATCGGGTAAATTGTCTAGCCAGTCTTTAGTATCAATAAAACCCATATTAAGTCTATCAACTATCCAAAAATTGCCAAATCCATGAGTTCCAAAAGGATCTTGATCAGCTACTTTAGGTTTGTAATTAATACCAGAACCACATAATCTAAATAAATAACACAGGTTTATAAAATCAATAGGATCTAGTTTTTTAGCTAAATTAAAATACTTACCGTTATTCTTAGGATCGTCTTCGCGTAAATGTATTGCTTCTAAGAAACTACTAAAAGCAGCAAACCTTCTATTAACAACATCATATATTGGTATGTTCCAAACAAGATCATCATTTACATCTTTAAAACTCCAGCTTTTACCCTGGAATTTTAACTCTTGCATCTTCTTAGCTTTACTATAATAGTCTAAAAAATTGTTTAGCATCTTAGTTTGTTTTTAATTTGCTAAAGTTCATGTACGATGATGGCCTTAGGTGAACAGATTGTTTTAACTCCATGTCATCAAAAGATAATTCATTGTAGTTTAAGTTATCCCATCTAGCAATATTAAAACCATAGGCTAATGCTAAATTATTTAAACAGGTATTAAAATAATTTACATACTGTGTTCTCTCTTCTCTAGTGCCAAAAAAATCCTGCCCTTTGTACTTGCCTGTGCCAGGTATTTTTCTAAGCTCACTCTCTATAGGTATTAAGTGAGTTAACTTTATTGAATAACCTTGTTTTTTTAAATCAACTAGCTGTGATCCATACTCGTCTAATAATTTTCTTATTGCTGTAATTCCGCCAAATCTCTTAAAGTGAAACCTAACATCTATGTTGCCGAAATAAAACTGCACGTCTTTTTGATCATTACTAGGTATAAGATTTTTTAAACCTATTTTTAAAGCACCATTTAAAGTTTTACCGTCTAATCTATTTATGGTTCTACCAGGCTCCCAAGCGGAGATACTATGACTATCCCCAACTATAATAGAATCACTGTATTTAGATATATCTATAACTCTGCCTATAGGGAAAGTAAGATCACTATACTTAGATAGGTCTTTTCTTTTTTTACAAGGTATAGTATAGTCCGCGAAATTGTTTAAATAAAACACGTCGCCCTTATAGGCACTAAACTTCTTAAGTGCATTTATCTGCCTGTCTTGAACCCCTCCAAAAAAATTAAAAACACCTGGTTTAAAATTAACGCCTTCATTAATTATTAAAGCATCATATTTATTAAAATCATCTGTATTTGACACTATATCAACATCGTAAACTGATCTCTCACTAAGTATAGATCTAGTTACATAAGTCCATCCAGCATTATGAGAATATAATCTAGTGCCTAGGTTTGTTAAAACTCCTAACATTCCAATTTTTTTCACAAGTTATTGTTTTTAAATTTTAATGAATGTTCATTTTCTAACTCATAATTATCTAAAGCACCTATGTACGCAGCTGCGTCTAAAAGGTTGTCTGTTTTATGAAAATAACTCTCTCTAGATAGTTTTAAAGCAATCATACACATATACATATCTTTAGCAGTTATTACTTTACCAGTACAACCAGAAGCAATCATAGCTGCTCTTTCCATACCCTCTGAGAATGGTCCATACATTCTTTCTTTTTCTTCAGATCTTTGATTTATTATTTTATTAGCTTCTTTTAATATATTCATTCTTCTTCTTCTTTTGTTTGATATTTATCTAATACTATTTTTAGAGACTCTAATTTTATATACAACTGTGATACTATATTTTCTAGTCTAAGTATCCTTTGCATAGATGTATATTTTTTATTTTTCATAATTTATCTAGTATTATGTTTTCTATTTCTTCAATTTGTTTTTCTAATAAAATGTCGGTTATATCAACGCCATTAACTTCTGTTGATAGTAGTTCTACTTCAGCAGGTGATCCTGGATACCCTGTGCCATCTCCGTAATACATGATCATTGGTTCTTCTGCACAATGTTTATAATCAACCTGTAATTCTACACCATAGTATATAATTGTCATATCTCATATTGTTTTAATTCTTGTTTAAGTTTTAATATTTCTTTATTTCTTTCATTTCTAATAAGGCTTTCTCTTTTTTTAATCACATCTAACTCTGTTTGTAGGTAGTTGTTAAATATACCTATCTCTGTAATAGCTTTAACGCAGTTATTTATATCTTTATTATTTGACTTTTGCTTTTGCCACTCTAATAATTTATGTATTAAAAAAGAATACCATAGAGCGTATGATTGTTTTTGCATTAAATCCATATTAATAAGAAGAGCCAATTAAATAACCAAAAGCAACACATAAAGCTAACATAAATATTAAAACAACTTGTAGTATTCTTTCTTTTTGATGTTGCATTTTAAGTTCTAAGGCATCGAGTTCTTTCTGTGTGTAAACTTCTATTCTATTTTTACGTGTTTCTATATGTAATCCTGTCTTTGTCTTTTTCATTTTATTGTATATTATAAATTGTGCTTTTTATATTGTGTATCTGCTCTTGTATCTCTTTAACTATAAAGTTTGGTGCAGCAGTTATTCTAGCGTGGTATAATTGCATCTCTCTAGTATGCAAATCTTTTTTTAAGTCTGTTAGTTGTGTTCTCATTGTTTTTGTTTAAAGCCAATATAACAAACAATTTAACTTTATAAACTATTTATTAACTAATTTAACATAACTTTAACAATTTTTATATACTATATCTATATCTTTAATCCATTGTAATAGTCTAGCTGGATTACAAGAACAAGGCTCATGATACTTATGTTTATAATAAATAGAATGTAAACGACACAATAGTTTATATTGGTCTTGTGTTAAGGTGTTTGTGAGTTCAGCCTTAAATACTTCCCATTCTTGCTGGTGTGCTATTTCCATAATTCAATATCGTTCCACTCGTCACGACGTTTATCGCATCCGCAGTCTTTATTAAATAATTTACTAATCTTTTTTACAAGCCAATGTATGCCAGTATAATATGTTAAATAAAAAAATAAGTCACCTAATTTCATAATTGATCTTTTATAAATTTTTTAGTTGTTCTGTAGGTATTGTAAAGCGATATATAGCTTATACTAGTATCTCTACTTAAACTAGCAACGCTTTTACCGCTAGCTATTATCTCAAAAACCTTTCTATCGTACCAATATAACTCACTTAATATATTATCAACTTTTTCTTTGTTTTGTGCATATTCTACCTCATCAATACCAGTCTCTTCTGTATGTTTAATTTCTTTAGTTTGATCTAAATATATTTTTATTTTTTTTGCCTCTTTTTTGTGTATGTTTAAATAAATACCTCTTAAAACCTTATAACAATAATAGTGATTAATATCACCTTTATAAGATATATCTAAACCTTTATGTATGTCGAGATGTATCTGTATATACATTTCTTGAACAACGTCTTCTGCTAAACTTGGATTGCAACCAAATGATTTGACAATGTTCATCCAATCTTTATGTTTTAAAAAAGCTAATTCAACTAAAGATCTCATAAAAATTTATTTTTAGATTTTACAAAATATTTAAGCGGATCATATATTTCACCAACTACAAATGGCAAACCAAATTCATTAATACTAAAACTAAAAGTTTCAAAAGCATAGCCTCTAGAGTTTTTACAACTAACGGTAATCCATTCTTTATTTACTGTGTTAGCTTCTAATTGTATCTGATTCTCTGTCTTTTTCATTAAAAAACTACCTAAATGTCCAGTAGGCTTATCGCTACCGTAATTACTATGTATTACAGTGACTATATGGCACTTATACCTAGCACTCCATTCCATTATTTTTTGTACACATAAATTAGATTCCTCTATGCTATTAACGTCAGAAACCAAATCCGCTATACCGTCTATGATCACAAGACCGTTTTTATCTTTATTTTCCTCTAAGCAATATTCTATAAATTGCATTCTTTGTTTATAATTAATAGTTCTTAAAGCATAGGTATGATAACATCCAAAATCTTGCATGTTAGCCATGTCCTGTACTCTTTTAAAAACTCTTTGACTATGCCAGTGGCCTTGTTCAGTATCAAAATGTATTAAACATTTATTATCTCTATAACCTCGCATTTTACCACCAAAATTATTTCCACCACTTAAATAAACTGAAGCTAAAAGTGATATAAAAAAAGTCTTTTTTGTCTTTGGCGGGGCCTGCACGAAACTAAAATTACCGTATGTTCCTATTGGAATTGGCAAATCTTTATCGCCATCTTTAGTTTTTATAGTAGTTTGACCAAGACTAAGAGCTATAGGAGGATATTCCATAAATTTACTAGTGTCTATAAAACACTCTTCTTTAATTAACTCCATTAACATATTATCTGTAGTCTTTTGTTCGGTCATTTTTACTTTAGTATAAAAAAAAGAGAGGCACATGGCCCCTCTAAAATATATATATATTTATTAATTTATTTAGAAAGGAAGATCTGAAGAACTAGAATCATCAGATACTAATTCTTGATCTTTTACCTCGCGCTCAGCGTTTACTATAGTTGCGTTATTCCAGACTACTTTACCGTTACCAATATAAGTTTTCTGCTTTTTAGCTTCACGCTCCTCTTGAGTTTGACTAATATAAATACTAGTATTATTACCATACCTAGTTTCGTCATTAACACTCATTGTAAGATTAACGTATACCGCGCCATCTTTACCTGCTATAAATTTCTCTTTTGGTAGCTTATCTACTCTAATTGAATATGTTATAATTGCACTCATAGTTTATTTATTTTTTAAATGTTTCACTTTCATCTTCTCCAAATACTCCTAGTTCATAAAATCCTGTTAATTTTAAAACAGCTCTACTCATTGATCTTTTTTCTGCCATCTCAGCAACGTACCAGCTATTAGTGGTTCCGTCTTTAAAACTATCACCTTTTTTAGCGCTACCAAATGTTTGTATTTTTTTTCCTTCTTTTATAGCATTAGCTTTAAATACAGCATAGTTAGGCTCACATCTAATTACTTCATAATCTATAGTAATTTGTTCTATTGCTTGTATTTTATCAATACCTTGACGTGTTATAATAGTATAATGTTGATGCTTAAAAAAATCATCTTTATCTAATTTATATTTATCATATAGTTCTTTTAATTTGTCTCTGTTCATTATTATTTGTTTAAAATTTCTACTTCTATTACTGCCTCTAAGTATTGCACTTTTTTTTCTAAAGCTTTTATCCTTGCGTTTAAATAATCTACAGTACTATTTTGAGCTACTCGTTTTACATCTTCATAGTGTGTCATTGTTTTATTTTTACTCAAATATATAAAAAAAAAATAACTTAACAGCTTTTTAACAAAAAAAAACCACTCTTTATTGAGTGGTCTTTTTCGATTGGTTAGCAATCTAAACATAAAACAAAGACAATTTGTATTTACAAATATAAATTATTTAGTTAGTTTATCGGTTAAATTCTGATATTTACTTATTAACATTTCAAGATCAAAATTATCAAGTTTGACTATTTTTTTAGACTTTATGTATAATTCTTCTGAAAGACCATTGTAATAAGTATCGTCTAAGTATTTAGCAAATAAGTATTGTTCTCCATACCTAAACACATTACATCCAGCGCATTGGACTTGACAATTTAGTTCGGTTATTTTATCATCATCATCTAAAGTACCAAACCTAGTAGAGTAATTCTTTCGACTCTGAAAGTGGCCGCATTGAAGTTTTTTCCAGTGATCTTTTTTACCACAAGTAAAGCATTTAGCTATTTCATTAATAGCGTATCTCTGCCTTATGTATATGCTAAAAACCTTGTCTAGCTTTTCTATTAGTTTTTTTCTTTTAGTTTTCTTTGCCACGTGTGCGTATATTATAATATTATATATATATATTTATATACGTATATAATAAATAAATATATTAATAATTATTTACTTTCTAAAGTTTTTAGTAATTTTTTCAGCTGATCTCATACCAAAATAACCACCATAGACTAAAAGTAATAAGGAAGAAAGTAAGTCTATCCAGTTAGAATCTATTTTAAAGCCTTCTAATGAGCTATCTAAGATAATGTATATAAACAATGTTAGAGTTAAGAAAGAAAGCGTTAGAGGCCTTATATTGCGCGTTAAAAAGCTTTCTGTTGTATTATCAGAAACCCAACGCTTTGTAGTTTCTTCTATTTCTTTATTTTGTTGATCAAAGATTAATTGTTGTAGCTTTATTTTATCATCAACCGATATATTTGCTTTTGTTATTTCTTTAACAGCTTCTGCTGGTGATACTACTCCTTCTAGCACATTGCCTAAAGTTGGATTTATAACCTTAGCTGCACCTAATAGCAATTTTCCTACTGTTGTATCTTTAAATTTTTTTTTAGGCATTCCAACGTGC
>TARA_R110002020_G_scaffold77761_7_pt1 | contig 12363 bp, 15 predicted proteins | sample TARA_R110002020 | Tara Oceans TARA_R110002020 (sample SAMEA4396489) | marine metagenome | biome: Westerlies Biome; feature: [MES] marine water layer (ENVO:01000295) within the mesopelagic zone...; material: water (ENVO:00002006), including particulate matter (ENVO:01000060) such...
TCTTGCGTTGATACTCTCCTTATCGTCAAGAAATCCTCGCATTTCAGAGAAATCAACCGCTATCTCATCACGGTCTAATTCTGAATAAAGGCAGTAATTTAAAAACCTGACTATTCTATTAATTAGAGGTTCTAAAGACTCACTATGAAAACTGAATCGGGCTTCCCTGTAGTTGGCAAATGTTGAACGGGCGAGTCCTACGTTTGCACTAATTAAAATAGGAGGGACTCCAAGGACAGAACAGATGCGGGATTCTGTGTGGTTATGTAATTCTGTTAATGCCATATCAGAAGGAGATGAAGCCATTTGTTGGTATTCAGCATCATCATCTAATACCGCTATCTTATGAAAGTTATTTGCCCCCCCAAAACTGCTTCTCCACCGACTTCTTAATCTGTCAGCTTCTTGCTGTGAGGTTAATCTTCTTTTGATCTTTAATAACCCTGAAGGGACTCCCGCATTCTGGAAATACACCTTTGCGAAATCCGTCATGCTCATATCCAAATTTATAGTTTTGGATAATACGTGCAAAGGACTCAGCCCATATGTGTCATTTGCGGGGTTTGGAAATTTGAGATGTCCCACATCCTCTTTATCCAAAAAGTATTCTTTGCCGTCAATCGTGTAGCTGTATCCACTTACGCCTTCCCCTGATGGAACAACAGCCATCCGATCAGGTCTTAACAGGTACATAGCTACAACTGAATTATCTCTTGCTCGCTCCTTTAAGACATAAACGTTTCCTGAGACATAAAGATAAGTAACAAGCCTTTCAATCCATGAATAAAAGTCTTGTTCAGGGTTAGGTCGATAAAGTAATTGAGTCAGACGGGAATTTTCAACTTCAACCATTCCGTCAGCCGTATCGGATTTTGCGTAATACCTAGCGCTTGCCGCCCCTGTGGATAACTCACGAATACAAGCATTAACAATAGTTGAACGATTGTACCCCTGTAGAGCGAAATTCTGATAATTATCTTCTGGGTAAGTAACAGAGGATAAGTCATTAACAAGAGGAACAGTTGCCGCTATTTCAGCATCGGTTGCCTTTCGACGGAAGTTGAGCCAGTTCGCCATATACCCCTAAAGGCTTTTGGGTACATGCCAAGACCACACGATTTAAACAGAGTAGTTTCAAAACGACTTTATGTCAACAGCTTAAACCTCGTTGCGATGCTTACATCTATGACAAATTATGACCGTTCCTTTTGTTGCCTTTTCAGCAAGTAGTTTATTGCATTGGGAGCATCTCAATTCCGCCATCACCAAACCCCCTGCGAGGGCGAATTACTTTGCCCGTGAACAGCTAACCCTAAAGCCATAACGCAGTCATCGTGTAACCCGTCTGGAGCGGTGTATCTCACTCCAGTTCGGGTATATTCATATCCAAATGTAGATAACTCTTGGGCTATTACTCCATCGGGGTACGTGATCTGTTTAGTTTGTATGGCTACACTCAAACCTTCCATCAGTTTTTGTTTAGAGGAGGATGAAAAATGAAATCCTTCAACATTGGGTAAAGATCGTTGAAGCCTTTCTACTATAGGATCTCCCACTCCTGTTGAGTCAACAATAGCAGCGGAAAATCCAACAAGCCTCTCTAACCTTGCACAGGTTTCTTCCCAAGGAGATTGAAACCGCTCATATCTGCATGTGCGCCCTTGAGAATCTAATCCTATTGCGACAGTCCAATCAACTGATTTTGCGAGGTCAATCCCAAAAACAACAGGCTCTTCCTGAGATATTGGAGCAATACATTCTTCTATGGCGGTTTGCCCAAACGGGTTCCCTCCATCATCGGAAGGTTCCGCTAAATACAATTCTTTAAATACGTTTTCTGGGAGTTGCCGTCTTGCATCTTCAACTTCCTGTGCATCTAAAACCCCTGCATCAACCGCATCATAAGCAGTTAATTTTGCGTAATGCCATTGGTCTTCCCCGCTTTCCGCTAACCTAGATAATCTGTAAGCCCAATTACGCCGTCCCTTTACGTTACCAATTATTCGAATTGGTCCTCTGGTTGCTGTTAGGGTTGATCTTATTGCATGCCAACTTTCTTCCCGCACCCGTGTAGCCTCATCGATAACAGCGGCGTAAACATCTTCCCCATATAGAGCATCAGGTTTCTCTCCTGATCGAAAAGCCACGACAGAACCATTAGGTAAGGTAATTGTTAATTCCGATTCGTTAGCCGTATAAATATGAGCGGGGAGCCCACGCTTCAGTCTTCTGAAAGCCATTTTTGCCTGCTGATAAATGGGTGCAATCCACCAATAAGAATTCCCATACTGCCCCATAATGGCTTGCTCAACTAACCAAGATAAGCAAGCAACAGTCTTACCACATTTTGTACTACCTTCGACAATGCCGTATCTATTAGTCGAGAATATTGCCTGCTCTTGCTTCTTGTAGAGATTCGGTCTCTTGTAAGTTATCTGCGGTTTCTGTAATGTCGTCATTCGCCTCAATCCTAAAAGTAACTGGACTTTGATTTAGAAATACAGATTGTTGACTTAAAGATATTAACGGCTTATCAGGAATAACACCGTTGATAACATTAATTTCTTTCATAATTCTTAATATAACATTCGTTGCTTCTATGTCCCCCGTCATGGCTCTTTGCCACCATCTAAGCATCAACTGATTGTATCGCTCCATCTGAACAGAACGAACTTCATCTGCTAATCCCATGTGCTGTTTCGCAAGTTCACTGAGGACTTTCTTCTTGTCCTTATGAATTAAACTCCGACTGACCCCTTCCTGTTCAGCTATTTGCCTTTCACTAGCCCCCGCCAATAGGGAACTCAATATGCGATACCTACGCATCTGAGCTACTTCCGCCTTGCCGTTGCTTACTCTATTTAAAGCCATTTAATTTCCTGACTGCTTTTGTGTTTTGAATGATAGAAGCAACTTCTTCAATAGGTTTTGTTGCATCTACTACGGTCACTATACGTTTCCATCTTTTATGTAATTTATGGGTTTTGGTTACCCTACCTTTAAACCAAGAATCCGATTGCTTAGACCTTCTTTGAAAACATCGTTTGACGGATACCTCAACAGGGACATCCAAAAGTATAAGATCAATATCCCACCCCAAATAAATTAACTTTCTTAGAAATGGAGTGTTAGCTAATCTGTCCCCTTCTCCAATAACTGATGTAGGATTCTTTTCCATAAACTGTAAGACTTTAGGTTGAACACTATAAGGCAAAGCATCTGTTCCAGATCTGCCTTCTCTTTTTGCCCCTAATTGGTAACCATTAGCGTATTGAATAAACTTGAACGGGGTAGTTTCTTCTGATACAACAGGAACATTCCTTAAAGCGGCTTCTACAGCGGTTGATTTACCACTTGCGGGATATCCAATAACGTAAGTTAAATTCACGCTGTTATCCTTCTGCGGGAATAATCGTTTTCAAAGCAAGACCAATCTCTTTCCATCATAATGACTTGCCCCGTTCTTCGATAATGGTTTTGCTTTTCAGGGACACAGCCCACATCCAAAGGATTTTTTTCTAGTAAAAGATTGTCAGGTAAATATGCTTTTCGGGCTTCCCAAAATACTTTGAATCGGGGTCTTATCCAACGCTCCTCCGCATACTTAATTCTAGAGTGCAACAGGTCGTTATAGACGTTAGGATAGCGGCGGTTCTTACGATGCCAACTTTTATACGTGCAAAGAGCCGTCTCTAAAGTGAAATAAGAGATGTCCTTTTCATAAGATTGACCTCTCATACGTTCTTTACTTTCGGTTAAAAGAGAATCTGCTTCTTCTTCTAATTGATTAAGCAAGGTTGGAGAATATGTTCCATCAAAAGTTGGGTTATCTTTATGCCAATCTAAATCATCCCTTCCTATAACTTTGCATAATCCGTTACGGTGGGATTTACTCCCTTGCATGTCATCAAGAAACAACTGGTCACAATCAAGATTCAAACCCATGATACGCAAGTATTCCAAATAGCTGAATGTACTTAATCTTCCAAAACTTAAAAATTGATTACTTACGACATCCCACAACCTTTGAAAGTTCTGGTATTCTCCATGTTTGGTGTACTGCGCAAAGTATTCTTCCTGAGATATTCCACCGACAAGGTTCTTATAGTTTTCAATATGACTCATTAAACTTTTCTTGTGATGTCGCCTGTCGGTATCAAAGCCTAAATTCCGATAAACCTTATCTGAGTGAAACCAATCAGACATTTCATTCAGATCATCTGGAATGGCTCTGTACCGATTAAAAATGATGTAAGACGTAACAGGATTTTGAGTATTGCCGTTTAGATAAGCAAACCATAGCTTTTCTTCCATAGACCATTTACCAGATTCAGCCAGATAAGGGAACACATAATAGACTGCTCCCGCATGGGATCGATACTTTAAATGGAACTCAAAGAACCGCATGAACACCTCTCTGCGGTACTCAGGCAAGCGGAAGTCTAATCCCTGAGTCAATACTGTCACCATGTTTGTAGCGCTCCCATTCCATCTAACCGACTAATCTTTTCTAAGGAAGGTTCGACATAAATATCAGAAGGTTTTAAAAGCATACAGGCAAAATTAGAATATGCTCCGTATTCCACAATATAAGAATAATGCTCAAAGAAATATTTACTGTAGCCCCGTAAACAATCTTCTCGATTAACTACGGGATATCCTAAAGCGTCACTAAAAGCCTTCCTCAATAGAGGGACACGGCTTTGAGCGGTGTCAACTAAGTAAATCCATTTTGGGGTGCGTTTAAAAACTGCGTCAAACTGATCCTTCCACGTTCTTATTTTACTGGGTGAAAAGCGGTTGAAATCTAACACCTCCAAATCACATTGCTCAGCAGATAATATGGTTGATTTCGCATCACCTTCAGCAACGACAAGGTTATTGAATCCGTGAGTTTCTTTGAGTGTTTCTAAATTAGAAACGCACATAGGGTCAATATCCCATACAGAATGAATGGTCGGTTTGAATATTCTTTGAAGCATCATGGTTCCCATACCGCTTCCTCCAAAGTATTCGTTAATAGTGGACACTTCACCCGTGATAGCCTTAAAGACTTTTAATTGCCCCGCTATATGCCCTTGGACTGAGGAGTAATGATTTCGAATCCAGTAAAGAAATGAATCTTTATGTTCATCATCTTCCCGCTCTGTTAAACCCGTGACGGACATCCGATACCGCCCATCAATTAGTAAATTCAAGGGCTTTCTCCATGTTCTGTACTTTCGATTCCCCACCAATAACCCACATCACATTATTCTTATTAATGTAATCAGGTTTTCTGTCTGTAAGATATGTTAAAACTTTTCCTTCATATCGTGGATGGAAGTCAATTCCATGATAAGAAAATGGCATGGTTTCTTGATAAGTCACATATTTACTCCCATGTAAATCATGTCGCTCTATAACGTAATCTTTCAATACATTTGTAACAGGCTCTTTGATTGCGGCTTTTATACTGAGCAATCTCTCATACACCCAATCTTTTCTATTTGGTCCAATTTCAATTAACGCTAACTTGTTGATATTAGGACGGTAGATATGGAGTCCGTACAAAATACTAGTTAAAGAATTACAGCTTCCACTTGGAATAATTAAGGTGTCACAATCAGGAATGTTCTTCACCTGTTCTGCCCCTATTCTATGGAAAGCCTCAATAGTTTTTGGGCGGGTTGTTTTATGGTTCAAACTGACCCCGTATTCAAGGTGAAAATAATTACGATATTTCTTTGTATTTAATAGCTTTTGCACCATGCTCTGTAAAGCCCCGTTGTAAGCAACTTTGGAGTACTCAAAGGTTGCCCCCAACATTGTTGCCATCCGTACATCAGGATTTAAGAGTGAAGCCGTTGGGGTTGTAGCCCCTATGACATGAGTGCTTGGAAGCCCGAAATGACATGCTACGGCAGTTCCCATACTTATCTGCGGGCTTTTAACAGAAGCCCCCGAAATTAACCCCGCATTTCCGCCTCTGTTCTTATACTGCCAAACTAGCCAAATCAACTGCCTTAACTTTGAGCCGTTTATGCTTTGATATCCAAGCGGGGCGAATTTATCTTCTCTTTTAAAAAGCAATTCACCATGTCTTTCTACAGGAGTTAAATCGTACAAGGTTTCTTCCCATTGGGAATCCCCTCTGCCTAACCCCATCATGTTGTCGTGACAAATTCTTTCATAGCTTCTTGATCCATTTCCTCACCTGTTTTAAAAACCTTTCTCTTAGCCTTGCGTTCCTTTTCCGCCTCCTCCTCCAAAGTCCCACAAGCCATCATTTTAGTCCTGTAATAAAGCACTAGAGATATCCGTTCAGCATCTTCACTATGTAGGGTTAATTCCGTGTTGCCATGCCACTGATGAGCATCCATCAGCATCAGATCTCCGTCTTTCATGTCGACTGAAATTCGATACTCAGGAAAGGTTAAATTTCCGCCGCTATATTGCCCCCGTCTCCAAACCGCTAAACAAGAAAAGCCAGTATCTAAATCCCCTGCATCCTTATGTACTCCAGTTGGGTAAGTGTTATTAACTGTCATCGTGGTGTAAGGAGTTGAGCCAACCATCCATTCAGGGGCTGTTGCTTTAGCCCGTTCCATTTGATTCGCATAACGTTCAGGAACATACCTTTTAAATAGATCGGCAATCATATTAAAAACGGGGTAACATTCAGAGAATTGTTCAGTATGCTTCCCCGTCCAAGCGGTTGTCCGACAATAAGGGGACTGCCCCATTGGGTCAACACTCCCTATTAAGCTAGACATAACACGTTTGCCCCGATGCCGTTTTTGCCGTTTGTATGACGGGGCTCCACTTGCTAATTTTCTGTTATCTGTGATCTCACGAACTTCATGAAGGATATTGTAAGTCTTATCAAACTGGGCTCCCTTTAAAGCATTGGGTAAATAAACAATCAGGGGCTTACCGTTAGGAAGAGTGACTTTTGTTGGTCCAGTTAATAAGACGTTGTAATCCTTCTCTGTGATTATCTTGCCTACTTTCTGCTTGAGTTCTGCTTCAGGAACACGGGACCTGACCCGCATTTCAACTAACTCCATATTACCCTCCTATTTCTTTTGCATAGGCTTCTGTAACCGTTCTTAATATGACAGAGGCTAAATTATCTATGTCCCATTTATCTCCTAACTCAAAAGCCTTTTCATAAAAGGTGTCATATTCATCTTCATTGAAATGCAGAACGACCGCTTTTGTACCAACTAAATTAGGATTTTGAATATTTGCCCCTTCTTCAAAATCAAAATCAGCGTAATCCGCTTCTGTCTCCTGTTCATTAAGTTCATGAAACTCTAACGAATATGAGTCAGAAATATCCTCCAGTAAAATACTGAGTTGATCGTTTTCTATGTCTATATTCCTCATCAGATCAGACAGAGCGGCAATATCCGTTTCGGCTAATGATGCCAACGGGTCCAACGTTGTTAAAACAATGTCCGCTTCTTCATCATTTAGGTCTACGATTAAGGTTGGAACATCCCCGTCACCAACTGTTTCAGTCCTTAAATGACCATCTAATAGCTGATATCCTTCTGGCGTTTCTCTCGCTATTACGGCATCTGCAAACCCTATTTCAGCTAACACGGTTTTGAGCCCGTCCTTCTGAGCCTCTGGATGGGTTCGCCAGTTCTTGGGATTGGGCATTAATTGAGAAGCGGGGATTCTTTTAAATTCTTTGATTCTATCTTTGATTTTCATGATTCTCCCTGTTACGTTTTTTCTGATATAGATTGTGGCAAAAAGCATCGGAAGATGGGTTCAATCCACCTAATCCAAAACCATTACAGAGATAATCTTGATTCAACTTCATATTGGTAAGGCTTCCGCAAATACAACAATAGGATTGAGTGCGTTCATATTTATAGTCCTTTAGCCAATGCAATATAATCGTCACCCATTTATTAAGCCTCCTAGAAGCCTGAAAGCAGCGTTTATATATGTATCCCTACCGCTTACCCCTAACGCTTACTTCAACGCGTTGCTCTGACATCTTACTCACTTTGATAGGCTTTAGTAAATGATAGCCCTCAATAACCTTCGGCGAATCATCTTCCAGAATCCCCGCATCCACTAACCCGTCCACAGCGGGGGCTACAGCACAGGCAAGCCCGTCATAATCCATCGGATTGCGTCCATAATAGGCTTGAATAAATAACTCAGGATCAGACAAAGGTTTTTTGATATCGTGTTTTTTCTTGGCTCTGAATGACAGCTTTTTGGCAAGTTCCCTATGTTCTCTGGTCAGCTTTTTAATAGTCCAACTACTGGTATTTTTCATACCGTTTTTAGTGAGCTTGTAATTGGTTTGAACCGTTATCGTTACTGTTTCAATCATTGTTAACCTCCTGTTATTTAAACACAAAAAAAACCCCTGCCACCTCTAAAGAGAATAGGCTCTCTAGAAAGCGACAGGGGAAACTACACGGCATCATGGCGACATGACTTCCATGATGCTACGAGACGGATTATAGCATTATCTACAATGAATGCTTATAACCTCATGAATTGGTCTATTCCAATTCACTCTTTTAGGCTTACGTGCTTTGATTTCTCTGGTTCGGAATTCCAAGTAATCCTCCCAATCAAGTTTCCGAAACGGTAAAGGAGTTACGTGCGGGTTGCGCTGTAAGGATTCCCTGTACATTCTTGGCATATCTACTAACCCTCCAACATCACACCAGAAGGTTGCAGAAGGAGAAAAGAACCAGTAAGGGTCATTCTTGTAGCCATCTCTGATAATCCGTCCAATGAGGCAAATAAACCCGTCATTGGGCGAACTGATAGCCCGCCTCATTTTGTCCTCTGTGCTGTAATCTCTTTCAGTTCCTTTTTTTAGTTTTGGCATTATTTTTTCCTTACTATCTTTTGTATATATGTCTCTCTCTCTCTCTTAAAGAGAGAGAGACATAATAATTAATATATATATTTAATATATATATATATATAAGAGCTTTTACAGTTTGAGTTTTCTCTCTTCTGCCCAAGCATCATTTGCATCCCCGATAAACTTTTCATGGACAGCACATACAAGTAACCATCTTTTAAACGGTCTGGGTCCATCTTGTAAAAACCGTCGTTCTGCTATTCGGTAAATCCCATCCCCTTTGCATCCTTCTTTTTGGCAAGGCTCTGTAATTTTTGTTTTACTCATAATAATTCTCCTTGTTCGATTTCTCCTTTTATGTGCCAATGCTTCATCAACACCACCCATTGAACCTGAGCATGATCTTGCCTCCATTTCATCGGGTAAGCCGCATTGTTAAACTCGTCATATGTAATCCAGTAAACCTTTTTAGTGTCGGTTGTTTCAATGACGAATTTCGGGTGGGCTATCCCGTACAAATCATCAGCTTTTTTTATGTTCCCAAGCGTAGCAATAACAGCCGCATGTTTCCTCTCACGTATCTTGATTAAATCGTTAACCTGAGTGATCAAAGCATCGTCATATGTCCAAGCCTCTGGAATCTGTAATTTGTGGGTTGATTCCCGCACCTTCTTGTAAACAATCGGACTAAGCGGGCGAGGGTCAATATGAATGGGGGGCTTTGGTACTCTCCAGTAAGCAACCACCCTCCCGTCATTTGTCCTCAATTCGGTTTCCTCCAAAGTTCCAACACTCTTGTAATCATTCATCAGTCTTTCCTCCTGAGACTTGGCATTCCTCTAAATCCTTCACCTCCCCGTCCCTCTTTTCTGTAAGAGCCCCGTTCATATAACCTCTTGTTGATTCCTCCTCTCCATTTACCAACACAAGTTACAGAACAGAACAAATTATTCTTCTTGTCTTTGGTGATTCCCCTTCTAATCATCGCCCTTCTATTACTTGCTGCCGTCCCTGTTCTGACAACAAGTTTCCCGCAATAGTGACAATTTCCTTTATAAACATTGTTCTTAGCTTTACATTTTTGGCATTTGCCTGACTTATTGTCTTTTGTAATTTCATTTGAGCAGTTTTCCTTCTTGCAATAGAACCTTTTTCGAGGGGCTTGAGATCGAATAATTGGGTCATCAGGGTTTCTGCGGTTGTACTCAACAATTAATTGCCTGACCCTCTCACGAGTTATCCCAAATATTGCTCCTAATCTAAACAGAGTGATATGAGGATCTTTCTCACATATGGCTTTCATTTCCAAATCTCTATTGCGAAAATATTCATTTTGTCTTTTCATCATTTCCTCCTTTTTTATGCGTAATTATGAGCAGTTTATCGACATACTCAGGTCACCTGTCCTCCGCTAAGGGAAGAGGTCAGGGGCAGACCCGTTGGAACTTCACCCACTAGTTCACGGGATTTGGGCTTGAGAACGAGGGTGTCACCGCAGAGATACTTTCAACCTCACGCTAGTCAAGCTAAAGGACCTGACAAAGTCGCATTCATGCGGTTTCACCGTCTTTTACAACGCAATGACTCACAACAAAACGTAAATGCAAGAACTAACGTTGGTGGGTTATCGCTCCTACTGCCATGTTTTAATAATCCAAATCCAATTTCCAGTATCCGTTATCACTTTTGAACCTTCCGTCCCTAGAGAGGGTTGCAGACAATGATTTCTCATTCTCCACTCCCATTTCTTCCGCTAATTCTTCAAGAGTTAATCCATCAATATTTGCGGGATTTCTAAGAGCCAATTCAGCCCGTTCTCCATATCCCCCGTTACCCAATCCCGCATGAGCTTTTATATCCAAGGGCTCAAGCGTGATTCCGTTTTCCCATGTCATACGCAATCCAAGCGGTTCACGTAATTGACCGATATTTGTTTTACGGTGATGAAGGGCTAAATCGATATAATCTGACCCTCTTTTTTGGGACTTTTTCAACTCAAATGTATTTCGGGGAAGGTTAGTCCAGTAAACCGATCCAAATGGTCCGTTCCGTCCCCCTTGCCCTTTACTGACATGGGCAAGAGTTATGGTTGTAACAGGTCTGTCGAAATCTGAAAGACTCCGCAAAGCTGCAAAATACTGAAGCGTGTTTTGGGCGTTTTCGGGTTCTCCTCCACAAGCGGGTCCTGCACTATCCACCAAGACAACAGAGATATTTAAGTCCCTGATTACATGCCTCAAATCGTTCACCTCTGTTGCTAGAGGGGCAGAGCAAAACCGATAATGAACCATTGATTCTTTTGGTAAATTAGAACCCCTAATTACATCAGCGTTTCTTCTCCAAGTCTCCTCCCAAGACGCTTCGTAGTCCAAGACTAAGCAATTGCCCTGAACTACCTTGAAAGAATCCCCAACGGGGACACCCGCTTGCACCATTGTAAGCATAGCAACAGCAAGGGTACTTTTCCCCATTCCGCCGTCACCGAATATCAAGGTGGGCATCCCTTCAAAAGCAATCCCCGTAATACGTTCAGGAGGGCGTTCAGGAGCCTCCATATCACTCAACTTAACAACGGGCTGACCTTTTCTATGCTCCTGTAAAACGTAATAACTGGCTTGCTTCAATCTGCCTTTCCAATTACGTCCTTGAGCAACATCATCTAAGTCTGAAACAACAGTTCTAAAAGTCTTTGTAATAGAAGTCCGAACTGGTCCAAGTAAGTGAGGATTTAATTGGTGGGTGTCACTGACAGTTAGCTCAGCATCAATGTGATAATCGGAATGGTCATACAACCGTTCCATCAACATCTGAACTCCGTCATCCCACGTTATCAAATAACCAAGTCCCTCAACCTCTACTTTTGGGACTTCTAATTCATCTTGCATCGTCATAATGGCACACCTCCACCGTTACCATTCGGGGGTTTTCTTTCTCTGTAATCCCTCTTAAGAGCGGGCGGGTTGCTATCCCCGCCTTCTCCGTCCACCTCCATATTCCTTTTTAAGGGGTCTACGGGCTCATATAAGAGTTGTTCTTGCGCTAACCTGTCCAATTCCCTAGAGCGTATACGGTTCGCCTCTATTTGGGAGTCCAGTAACATGGATTGTTTTCGGCTGATGTCGAGATATTGGCAAACACCAAATGCTCTAATCGGAAAATCATGAAGGTTACAACCAGAGGAATTACAGAACAGGGTTTCCCCTACCAAGGCAAATCACCCGCTCTCTGAGCGATTAATCCGTCCCATAGTTCTTTAGCAAGGGTTGCGTAATCTTTCCCTTCAACTTCCAAGTAGGCTCTGCTATCAGCGTATCCCAAAGAACTCAAAACGTTCTTTATCTCGCTTGGTTTTACGTTATTAATTCCGATCCATTTGTCCAAATCCTCTCGTGAGGCAATCCCCGATGGTTTTGGAAGGATATTCGGGGCGTCCTCTTTTTCGGGTTCTGGTTCGGGTTCGGAGGGCTTCGATCTAACCTCTTTTACAACCGCTCCTTCGCCTTGCAGAGCCTGTACAGTCGGGCTAGTAAATC
>TARA_R110002020_G_scaffold302595_1_pt1 | contig 12358 bp, 13 predicted proteins | sample TARA_R110002020 | Tara Oceans TARA_R110002020 (sample SAMEA4396489) | marine metagenome | biome: Westerlies Biome; feature: [MES] marine water layer (ENVO:01000295) within the mesopelagic zone...; material: water (ENVO:00002006), including particulate matter (ENVO:01000060) such...
ACCGACCGAGCCGCCGATCTTCTGGGCGACCCACTTGGCCTGATCAGCATCGGCACCAGAGATAGACTGAGCCATCGCCTGACGCAACTCGCCGCCCAGGTTGCTGTCGAGGTTCTCGATGTGAGACGAACCGAGCGGAACCAGCATGGAGTTCGCACCAGCCAGCGTCATGCCGCCTTGGTCGACATAGTGCTGACGCAGGCGGTTGTTCACGTCCAGCTCGTACTTCGCTTGCTCCGGCTTCAGGAACCCTTGTCGGATTCCGAGTGCCCGCAGGAACGAGTACCCTTGGCTCCCGGTCTGAGGCCCGACGTGGGTCGCAGCCGAACCGCCGCCGAACAACTGGCTGGCGTTGGTGGAGGGCTGCGCCAGATCCTCCAGTTTCTGGTCGAGAGCCGACTGCCGCTCCATGAGCGGGGCGACCTGCTCGTCCACCGTTGACTTCACCGCATCCACGACCTGCTGCACATCGTCGGTCGCTTCGTTTCGTTCGTCCGTCATCCGTGATCTCCTTGAGTGCGACCTATCCGGTCAGTCGTGACAGTTTGTCTTCCAGTTTGTCCATCTCTGCCGCAACTGGATCCAGTGCTGCTTTGACGGCTTCAGATACTCCAGCGATCTTCTGGCGTTGCACCCTCTCGCGTTCGAGCTGGTTGGCGACGCCCTCGTAGTCAATTGTCTGAATCGGCGGTTCCGTGTCAACGTCGGTTGCAGTTTGCGATTCATCGTCGTGGTGACGCTCATATTTGACCGTGACCGAGTCGGCATCTTCCGCGACGCTAATGACGTGCTGCTGCTCTGGCCTCCAGCCTGGAGACCACACCGGAGCAGGGCCGCCCATCCGCTTCATCACGCCCTGCAACGACATCGTGATGGCTTCGCCGTTGACGTGTCCCCGGTCCAGGCACCGACGCACAGCACCAGGGTCAGCCGGGATCGAAACCACCGACCACTCGAGCAGGTCGCTCTCGGTGTAGTCCAGCCCGACGCCATCGACCAGCGATATCTCGTCGTCGCCCAAGTCCTGCCGCTGCTTGATCGAGAGCTTGCGTGCCCGCTTGGGCAGGAACTGCACGGACGCCGTCCGCAAGATGCCCTCGTCAATCAGGGCGTAGATCGTCGCGGCTTCTGGTAGCGACTGGCTGAAGTACGCGCGGGCGGTTGCCCGGTTCTTCGTGAGCCTGACGCTCAGCTTCCCGTCTGGCCCCTCGCTGGTCCCAATCGGCAGCGTCATGTTCAGGCCGTGATCGAACAGCACCACCGGGTTCGTCCGGTAGTGGTCGAGGATCAGGCCGCGCCCGTTCTCGCCATCAGCGATCTGGACGATGTTGCCGTGGCGGTTCGGCTCACGCTGCCGGGTCAGCACAATAAAGTCGGCTGACATCTTCGTCGGCTGCGTACTCTGCACCACGGTCTCGTCGGACCAGTGTTGCAGGTATCCGGTCGGCAGCCGCTCGGCGTCAGCGGCTGCGCTCAACGCTTCCTCGCCGGTCAGGATACGGACAGCCGACTGCTTGAACTCGGGCGGCTCCAGGTCCATCGCCTTGAGGTGCTTGGCTAGGTGGTCGTATGCCCCACGCCGTTCGCTCTCGCTCATGTCCACGCCACCACGCCCGCCGTTGATCGCAGCGATGGCCGCGCTGACGCCGTGCCGGTTCACCTTCAACGAACCACCGACGACCTCATGGTGCGGGAGCGAGTAGTTCGCCAACGTGGTCCCCTCGTCGTGGACGAACGTGAACCCCTGCTGGTACTTAGACCGCTGGCCGCTGTTGTCCAGGTCCAGGTCGCCGCCGCCAGCCGCCCACCCTTCCAGGCTCTTGCGTGCCGCGTCGCCATCCCACCCGGCATCCTCGGCCATCGCTGGGGTCGCCTTGTACGGCACCACCCCCTGCACCACCCGCAATGCCTGTTCTTCTTCCAGGTCGTCGCCTTCACCCTCGTGGTGTGCTGCCCAGGATTCCTCGCAATGGGCCAGCCGCTTTTCATCATCCGGGTGCGCTGCAACAACATCCGGGTCCACAAGGCAGTCGGCGATCCACTTGTCGCGAGGCTCGTCCTCACCCTCGGGCGGGTTCTCGTCATCCTCGGCCTGCGTCCTGGCGGCGTATTCCTCGGGCACGTCTTCGCCTTCACCCTCGGCCTTCGGTGCTTCGGCTTCCGACCAGATCAGCTCGCACACTTCCTCGCGTTCGCCATCCGATTCGTACTCGGCGGCCATGTCCTCGTCAGCCATGCAGCGGGTCAGGAACGCCCCGTGCCGTTCGTCTGCTTTGGGTTGCACAGCCATCTTCCGTGACCTCCGTTTGCGTTTCTTCTTGTCGCCGCCGTACCCCTGACCTTCGTCCCACTGAGCGTAACAGAAAGCCGCCCGCTGGTCATCGTCAGGAAATGTCTCGCGTGCTTCCGGGTCTCTCATGCACCGCCGGATGAACGGCACCCGGCCCTCGTCGTCCAGCGGGTAGGGCATTAGATGTCCACCATGCCGCTACTGTCGCACCGGCAGTTGATGATGTTGGCCCCGCTCCCGTTCCGGTCACCGGGGTACATTAGCTGCTCGCCACTGACCGTGAACGTCGAAGCGTTGGGGACCGCGTCCCCGTTTGGCTTGACGTGGTTCCACTGGCTCGATGGGTCTTTCATCCCACGGGTGTCGTTGTCCAGCGCGCTGATCCAGATCTTCTTCGGGATGGCGTTGAGGTCGCGTACCGTCTGGGCTGAATGGTTCATCGCCGACGTGCCCTCTGTCCTGGCGATGGTCATAGCCTGACCCTTGTACGCTCCCACCCTGATGATCGACTGCACCTCGCGCACGATGTCGCGCCCGCTCCACCCCTCCTCCAACGCCGTCGCTATTCGCTTCTCGATCTTCTTGCGTTGCGTGTTCGTGATCTCCATCCAGTCGGGGATCTCCCGACGCTTGAGGTAGGCGACGATGTCCTGCTGCACCTCGGGCGGCATCTCCACGAAGATGTCGGGCGTCCCAGGATACCGCTCGAAGAACTCGTCACGGTTGGCACGCCGGATCGGTTCGCGTGCCTGGGTCACGAGACTAGCCGCCACCAGCTCGTCTGGCTCGGGCATCTCGATTCCAAGCTGTGTCATCTCCAGCTTCGTCCCGGCCAGCATCGCCGTGATGATAGCCGGGCTGACGTACTGCACCCAGAGGTCAACGTCGTCATCGACCCACAGCTCGTCAGCGATGAACGGCTGGTCTGCGCGCAGGATGTCACTGGCCCGCTCGCCAGCACGCACCGCCATCTTCTCGAAGTAAAGCCCGATGGCCAGTGTGATGTTCTCCTCCTGGGCGTTGCGCACCTGCTTCCACGCCCTGAACACTCGCTCCATCCGCCGAGCCTGCCACACCGACCGGGGCGTCAGGATTCCCCGTCGTCCTCGTTGCCTTTCGCCAGCAGGGCGTGCCAGTCCTTCCGCGTGCAATTCCCCTCGCGTGGGTCGCAGCATTTCGACTTCGGCTTCTTGGACTGCTTGACCGTTTGAGCCTCGCCCGTTCCTTCGGACATCGAACCCGTCACCGCGTTTTCCAGTTTCGCCATTTGTCTTCGCTCCGTTGCGTGATGGTCTCAGATTGAACCGCGCTGCCTCGTTCTCCTCCTCGTCCTCCAACGTCTCGTCGGGGTCGTCTGTCTCGTCGCCCGCCGGGTTGTCGTAGGCAATGTCGTCGCTTATCTCATCTTCCAGGGCGGTGCCTCCCACCGGCTGGATCGCCAGCGGGATGTACGCGCTGTCTGCCGCCCGATCATCCAACGGCTCGCGGCCACGCTCTGACCGTCGCTCGTTGGGCGTGATCGCACCCATCTGCCAGTCCAGCTTCGTCTCCTCACGTTCCTCCTCAGCATCGGCAGGCCGGGCGTCGTCGAACCAGATCCGCAGACCCTCGCCGAACCTGGGGGCCAGCTTCTCGTTCATGATCCCGGCCAACAGCGACAGCAGCGGGTTGATCGTCGATTCGCAGAAGATGAGATTCGCCCCGTAGATCGTCGCCCGGTTCACGTCGGTCGTGATGCCTGCGATAACCTTGGGCACGCCGTGCAGGGCCAGCACCTGATCGCGCACTTGGTCGATGGTGTCGGGGAAGTCCATCTCGCTGGGCTTCATGCTGAACGGGCTGACCTTCATCCCAGGCGGTGCAATCATCGGCTCGCCCGCTCGGGCCGTCCCGCCGTACCGGGCGATGAACCTGTCTTTGACTGCACGCAGCACGTCGGGGTCGGGCTTCGCGTACTGCTCTGGGTCCAGCTCGATGGAAACGCTGGGCAGCGGGCCGTTCTGGAACGTCTGCCACCGGGCGGCTTCGATGCTCTCGCTGTTGTCGATCCACTCGCTGCCTGCCTGGGTGGGGCTGTGTGCCTGCTCTTTGCCCATCGGCGACTTGTGTTTGCCAGTGATGATCTGGTCGGCAGGGATGAGGCTCTTGCGTCGCACGTCGCCGTCTGGCGTCACCTCGTACCCCAGCAGCGCGCCTTCCTTGTCGTACTTCGCTTGCACCCACTGGGTCGGCAGAACCCACATCTCGCCCGGCAGCCCGGCGTTGTTGGGAATGACCCACCAGTAGAACTGGCCGGTGAGTTGCCAGAACATGACGGTCTCGTAGATGAACGTCCCCCACCAGTCCTCGGGGTTGACCGCGTGCAGCAACCGCAGCAACGGGTGCCCCTCGGCCACCGGCTCCAGGTCTTCGTGCGCCTGCATCACCGAGCCGTACCGCTGCCGGATGTGCTGACGCTGGGCGACGGTCAACCGCTGCCGTTCCTCGTCGTCGTCGCCCACGATCCGGCTGACGTTGGGGAACGCCTCGGCGATCTTGTAGCAGATCCGGCTGATGGCGACGTAGTTCCACAGCCGGAAGTGCCGCACCATCTCGGCGTCGCTGCCTGCGTCTGGCCCACCCAGGCCGATCATCGACCCGAAGCCACCGCCGCCCTGACCCATCCCCAGGCGGTCATAGACGGTGGGCGTCGCAGCCTGGAGCAGAGCGGCCATCCGCTCGTTGTCACGCTTCAAGGCTCGTCGGCTTCTCAACCAATTCCACATCAGCGAAGCCTCCAACCCAACTCATCGCACAGCATCCCCGCCGCGCGGTACACGCCTGCCAGCACTCGATCATTGTACCGCCGGTCGAGGATCAGGCCAACACGATTCAGCCGCCCGTCCGGTTCAACGAACTCATCAGCCACCAGCAGCTTCAGCACACCGGCCAGCGGGCCGCACTCGATCCGGCGGCGGTGCATCCGGCAGGCCGGGTTCTCGCACCATTGCTCGGTCGGTGCAACTTGTCGCCTGGGCCGCTTGCAGGCACGGCACGGTCGCTGCCCTATCCGGTGGGGTTGCACCACCCCGGCCCGGTACGCCCCTGCCTCGCCGTCGTCGAACATCTCGTGCGTCAGCCGCACCCGCATCAGGTGATGGCTGGCGATGCGGCTGATCGGTTCGGCGAACCGCAACAGCACCACCGACCCCCGCAACTCATCGGGCAGGTGGGCCGTGTCCCGGCGTACTCGGTCATCAACTGAAGCGGGCGGCATGGCCGCATCCTATCGGCCACGCCGCCCGGCGGTCAACGTGCTGTCACGATCCCAGCTTCAGAGTGCCGTCACGCATCTGCTCGTCCTGCCTGACGAGTCGACTCCAGTCATCGAACGCGAAGCAGTCCTCAATGCCGTGCTGCTCGCTGAACCCCAGCACCGTCGCGTCGTTGGGCACCTCGACGATGACGCACGACGCGCAGCGGGTGGTCTTCTTGCTGGTCGCCATGAACTCGCGGTCGTTGCCGTAGCGGTCGGTGATCGACACGAGCCGGGTCGTGCCCATCTCTTGAACCGTGGCCCCGCAGTCGTGCCAGCACACCAGCACCAGCTTCCTGCCGCTGCTCCAGAACTCGGCACCGTGTGGCACGCGCCGCAGCGGTACAGCTTTCATCCCGTCCATAGTTTCTCTCCAGGTTGGGCCGGGGAGCGGTGTGCCCCCCGGCGGGTTGGTGGTATTTAGCTGCAACCGAATCCGGCGGCGAACCGCTTGGCTTCCGCGTAGCAGGCTTCGATCTTCTCTTTGTACTTCTCGAAGCCGCCTTCAACCTTGAAGAACTGCGACGCGATAACCGTGGCCCCTTCATGGATTCGGACCCGGTAGCCGGGGATGTTCTCGGTTCCAATAATCTCGGCGATGCGTGTCATCGTTTTTCTCCGGTCGTTGTTAGTTGCCGTCGTTGTTTCCATATAGGTATCTTCGTCTATTGCAGAACGAAACACCAGCCCCAAACAGACAATCTGGAAATTTTCTCGAAAGTATTTCAGCCGGTCCAGGCGGCACGATTGCCGCCCGGCGGGTTGCGGATCTAGCTCATGGCCGCCGTGATATCACCGACGCTCGCGGCAATGGCCTGCTTGGCGTCATACAACGCCTCATCGAGACGCTCGACCTTGGCCTCCAGTCGGATGGCCGCAACTCTCCTCTCCTCCATCAATTCTTCGCTACCAGGGTCCAGCGGATGCAACGAAGCCTCCGTCACCTGCTGCCAGTTCCAGCTTGCCAGTTCCTCCAGCTTGGCCAGTTTGGTTTCGGCGGCGGCGATATTCTTGGCCAGGGTCGTTGTCGGGTTGGTCATCGTTTCTCTCCAGGCTAGGCCCGGCGGCGGGATGCCGCCGGGCAGGTGGTTGGTTTCTAGAAGGGGACGTTGTCGTCAGCAACCGCCTCCAGCGTGGGTCGGGGAATGTAGGCGGGCAGCGGCAGCGGGCCGTGGACAGTTCCGCCCAGCACCCAGTTGCCCAGCGCGTCCTGCTCCAGGTCAGGGCCATCATCTCCGCAGTCCAGTGCTTCCTGCCGGTAGATGTTGGCGAGGTCGTCGTCGTCGCCGTACTGCTCCCAAGCGGCTTCAAAGTATTCGGTGTCGATGGTCATCGTTTCTCTCCGGTCGTTGTTAGTTGTCGTGTGTCCCATGCAGGTATCTTCGTCTATTGCAGAACGAAACACAAGCCCCAGGGCAACAATCTGGAAAGTTTCTTGGAATCCGTCAACAGTCTGTTGACCAAGTGTCAACAATTGTTGACACACTCAGAATGCCCCGGCCTCGACCCAGGCGGACATCGTGGACAGCGGCGTGCGGACTGCCTGGAACAGATACGCCACGGCGTCCGACTTGTCGGGCGACCGGCCCAGCTTCTCACGCAGCGTGCGACCGTTGAACGTCTGACCTGGGCGGCGGTCCTTCGGTTGCAGTCCGAACTTCAGCCCGTCGCTCCCACGCCAGAGCTTCTCGTGAGCCACCAGTTCGTCGAGCAGTTCACGGTCGTCGGGCAACGCGAACGCCTCGGCGTGCTGGGCCGGGTCCAGCCGGTCGGCGAGCTGGGCGTACATCTCGGTGCGTCGGTTCTGGCAGCGGTGCTTCTCCTCCATCGGCGTCGCGTTGCCACGCATCTCCATCACCCGCACCCCCTGCTCAGCCAGCCGGTCACCCACCCCCTTGCCCAGCCCGTCCATGTCAACGGCCACCGTCGCCTCGCCAGCCGTCAGGTCGATGCCGTACCGCTTCTCCACGGTGGCGATCACCCAGGCCACCGTCTGCATCGTGTCCGACTCACGCCGAACGTGGACCTGCCGCACGCCGTCCTCGCACCCAGCCGCCAGCACCGTCGCGTCCCCGCTCTGACTGGCCGCCACGTCCAGGCCGAAGCCTACCACCCCGACCCCCTCGCTCCAGGCATCGACCGCCCGCGCCATCCAGCTCGGTTGAACCAGTTGCGTCTCTGGGTCTTCGGTCGGGAACCGGCCATGCCCGAACACCTCGCGCACGAACTCGCTGTTGTCGCTGACGATGGCCTTCCACGTGTCATAGCATACCTGACCGGGGATGATGGGCCTGACCATCTCGTACTGCTCGGGCGGGATCGTCTCGCCCTGGTCGTACCGCGTGCCGTCGATCTCGATGCCACCGATGGGTCCAACCGGATTCTCCAGCCGCCGCTCCTTGACGTTCATGCAGTCGGCCCCGTCGACCGTGATGCACCGCCGCCGCCCGATGGGTGCCACCACCGTCTGCGTCTCGTCCATCGCACTGACCGGGAACGCCGAGCGGAACGCACCGCCCAGCGTCCTGGGGTTGGCGACCGCGATGAACTTGGTGGCCTGGGTGTCGGCCAGCTTGTACCGGGTGTCGGGCAGGGCCGTCGCCTCGTCGAAGACGAACAGCGTGCTGCGACCGTGCCGCCCACTGAACGCCTCGTCGCTGTCCGGGTTGACCACGTCGATGTAGTGCTGGGCACCGTCGTGGATCCCACCGGCCAGCAGCTTCCCAGGTGCGGCGTACCTCATCCGCTTCCACCACTTGCCCACCTCTGCGAACAGCACGCTGCGGGCGTGGTGGTACGTCGCCGATGTCAGCACGACCTTCGCCTGCGGGAAGACAGCGAAGTAGACGCACACCGCAATCGCCACCGCCCCACCCTTGCCGCACGACGTGTTCCCCTTGACGTACACTTCCCTGATCGTCGGGTCGAACAGGCTGGCGAGGATGTCCCGCTGGAACTCATCCAGCACCACGCCCGGCCATTGCAGCTCGATGTAGTGGAACGGGTCGCCCTCGCTGGCTTCCAGGGCGGCATACGTTCCCGCGATCTTCACCGCCCGCTGCTGCTCGGCGGCGGTGATCTCAGCCGGACCCGTTGCCATTGCCTCCGCTCCCGTTGCCATTGTGCCCGTTCCCGTTGCGGCCCACGATCTTCATGGCGTCAGAGACCTGGGCCATCTCCTCGCGCGTCAGCGTCGATGCCACCTCCATGTCGAAGGCGAACTGCCCGTTAACGTTCAGGTCGAGCTGCTGCGGTGCTGGGTTGGCCGCGATGTTCTGGGCGTTCATCGTCAGCACGCACCTGATCGCCGCCAGCCGTTGCCGGGTGCTGTAGCGGTAGGGTGCGTCGGTGCCCTCGCCGTCTCGCGAGACGATGATCTCCAGCAGACGGGCGGGCAGGTCGGCCAGCGTTCGCTCGGGCAAGTCCCACCCGTTGCGTATCGCCTGCTCCACCATCCGCACGTCGCTCCTGCGTGTCAGCTCAATCATCCCTGATCACTCCCTGGTATCGTGCCCGTGTGATGTCGCAGTAGCTTGGCTCCCTCTCGACAGCCACGCACGTCAGCCCCTCGGCCTCGGCTGCGATCAGCGTGGTGCCTGATCCGCAGAACGGCTCGACAACCGTGCCGCCCGGCGGCGTGACCAGCCGCACCAGCCACCGCATCAGCTTGATCGGCTTGACGGTCGGGTGGTGGTTGTCGTCGCCCCGCTCGGCTCCCGCCTTCGGGCAGGCGTAGATGTTGGCGGGCCAGCGGCCCAACCCCAATGCCGGGTCGCCGGTGCTGTCCCGTCCCGCTGTGTTGCTCGTGTTCCATGTCCGCTCGCTGCCGTATGGCCCATTCGGATTGGCTCGCCCCGTGCCATCCCCCCCCGGCCCCGGCCACGCCTCATCCCCGTACCCGATCCGGCAACCGTCCACGTTGATCCCGCCCGTGCCGTGGGCCAGCACGTTGTCGGCCACCGTGCCCTCCAGCGGCTTGCGGGCCAGGACTGCTGGCTCATACGACGGCTTCAGTGCCGTGCCCCAGCCGTTCCACTTCTCGGCGTCGGGGGTGGCTGGAGCGGTGAGGTCGAAGTCTCCACCTTGCCCCTCCGTGCCTTCCCGATGCCAGTTGTATCGACCCCCACCATTTGAGACGACTCCCTTGCCACGCCCGACCACCTCACGCTCGGCCCCGTGGTGCTGGTCGATGGCCTTGCTCACGTCGTGCGACTTCGGGAACCCCTGCCATTGCAGCCATGCGATCTGATCGCGGATCTCGAAACCGGCGTCCTCGATGGCGACCGTCAGCCGGTGTACCGTCCTGGTGGCGGCGAAGGCGATCAGGTGACCGCCCGGCTTCAGCACCCGCAGGGCTTCAACCGCGAACGCATCGCCCGGCACATCGCAGTCCCAGTCCTTGCCCATGAACCCGATGCCATACGGCGGGTCGGTCACCACCGCATCGACGCTCGACTCGGGCAGCGACCGCAGCACCTCCAGGCAATCGCCGCAGGTCAGCGTGTGCCGTCCCAGCGTCACGACCTCGCCCGGCTTGGTGATGGCTGGCACGTCGTCGGGGAGCGTGTCGAGCCGCTCGCCGTCCACCGGTTCCGCGTCTGGGGTCGGGTAGTCGTCGGCCATCAGGTCGGTCAACTCGTCCTCGGTCCAGCCCCAGCTCTCCACCTGCACGCCGTCAGCCAGCAACGCCTCGACCTGAGCAGCCAGCCCGTCGTCGTCCCACTCGCTCAACTCAGCCGTCCGGTTGTCGGCGATGGCGTAGGCGATGGCCTCGCTGCCGCCTAGCCCCGTCGTGTACGCTGCCACCTGGGACCAGCCCAGCAGCCGGGCCGCACGCACCAGCCCGTTCCCAGCCCGCACCACGTTGTCGACATCCACGACCACCGGCTTCTGCTGACCGAACGCCTGGAGCGACCCGATGATGGCGTCGAGGTTCCGCTGCGGGTGCGTCCGCACGTTGGCCGGGTCCAGCACCAGCGTGTCGATGTCGATCATCTGCACGCGGTCGGGGTCGAATGGCCCCCTTCCCCCGGTCGCCTGCTGGGGTTCCGCTTCGCCTATCTTATCAACTGCCATGCTTTACAGAATAGCCCTCGCCCTGGGTGGTGTCCAGAACGAAGGCGAGCCGGTCCAGCCAAGGGGACCAACCCTGACCAGCCCGGCCCGCAGGAGAGAACGGTTTCGGGGCGTTGCCCCCTGTTACATCTTGGCGTTGCGAATCTCCATCATTCTCGACGCCGCGCCTGCCATGTCTCTCGGTGTGATCGCCTGCTTGCCCGTTTCCCCAGCGTCCCTCAGACGCAGATGCTTTTGCACCTGGGCGACGGCTTCTGGTTCCAGAGCGGCAATGGCTTCGCCCACGTCGCGGCCAGCGTTTAGTGCGATCTGGTTGAAAGAACCCGGCGGGCACATCTTCTCTTTCATTTCCAAGACAGCACCACCGGCCAAGCCTGCGTTGAAGTACATGGCGTGCGTGCCTTGGAATGTGGCGTGCATCGTGATGTCGAAGAACCATCTGGGCCAGTCGTTGACGAACACGTCGCGGGCCATCTGCTTGCTGGCTGTCTTGTAGGTTCGCGTCTTCATGGTTTCATTCCCTCGGGTTGCGGGGCGTTGCCCCTTGTCTCAGTCCTGCGTGAATTCCTTCACAGTCGTCCAGCAGTCCGGTGTCCCATCCGGCACCGCGTAGTCGCGGTCTCGAAGCGTTGCGATACTCGGGCGCGTCACGCGATTCGACAGGCGACCATCGGCCCAGCGGATAATCCAGCCGCCCGCGTTCCGCACGCCGCTGTTCTTCTGTTGCCGGTACAGTCCCAACTTGCCAGCGGTCGCCATGAGGTAGGCACCGAGTCCGTTGTGATATACGGCGAGCGGGATTCCGTTGATCGTCTGGTCGCTGGTCATGGTTTCATTCCCTGTCTGAGCCGCCCGGCGTGGTTGCCGGGCGGCGGTTGGTTGGTTGTCCTAGTATCCCAGTCGCTTCAAGTCGGCGTTCATCTTGCGGCCCAGCACTTGGCTCGATGCTGCGACGTAGGTGCGACCGTTCACATCGGTCTTGATCGTCTGGTTGACGAGAACCACACCCGCCTCCAGTGCGGCAGCCATCCGCTCGGCCAGTCCTTTGTCGAGAACCGACCAGCCACGGCCCGTCACCCGGTCAGTTCCGGCGTGCGGGTAACTGGCCCGCACCGTGAAGGAGCCGTCATGCTCGTCGCATTCGATTGTCGCGGTCGGGGTCAGGTCGCTGGTCTGGGTCGTCATGGTTTCGTTCCTGGTTCCGTTGTTGGTTGCCGTGTTTCTCATATAGGTATCTTCGTCTATTGCAGAACGGATAGCCAGTCCCAGGCAGACAATCTGGAAAGTTTCTCGAAAGTATTTCGCGGCCAGTTTCGGCCCGGTGCCCGCTACTTGTCCCCCTCCTTTGCTGGCCGCACCCGTGTCAGTACGGTCTGCGGCGTTCCGTTGTAGTCCTCGTGCGCCTTCACCCGGCCCACCACGTCGAACACCCCGTCGTCGTCCAGCCACCCAGGTGCCGTACCCGTTGCCCACCAGATCACCACGTTGCCGTCGAGGTCGTCGAAGCGGCAGAGCGTGCGTGGCCCGTAGTCGCCATCGAAGGTCTTCAGGCTGACGCAGGCCAGATCGTTGAACCGGCGACGCTCGCCGACCTCACCGATGTGCTTCTGCTTCTTGCCAGCCTCGACCCGCTCCACCGCCACGACTGCCTCGTCAAGAACCCGCTGGTGTGCCGAGATCGCCGAGGCCACCAGCCC
>TARA_R110002020_G_scaffold327005_2_pt1 | contig 12357 bp, 12 predicted proteins | sample TARA_R110002020 | Tara Oceans TARA_R110002020 (sample SAMEA4396489) | marine metagenome | biome: Westerlies Biome; feature: [MES] marine water layer (ENVO:01000295) within the mesopelagic zone...; material: water (ENVO:00002006), including particulate matter (ENVO:01000060) such...
CCGCACATTCGCGCCATCGCCATAGACTGGAATGGGATCTCCGGCGAGTGCTTTGAGGATGACGACGGGCACCAGTTTTTCAGGGAAGTGGTACGGTCCGAAATTATTGCTGCAATTTGTAAGCACTATTGGCAGCCCATAGGTTTCGCCCCAAGCGCGCACTAGATGGTCGCTGGCAGCTTTTGAGGCGGAGTAGGGGCTGCGCGGGTCATAAGGCGTGTCTTCGGTGAACTGACCCGTCGGGCCGAGGGAACCATAGACTTCATCTGTTGAAATATGGTGAAAGCGGAACCCCTCCGGCTTGCCGGCCCCTTGCCAATAGGCACGCGCGGCCTCCAACAGTGTATAAGTGCCAGTAACATTGGTTTGGATGAATGCCCCCGGCCCGCCGATGGAACGGTCCACATGGCTCTCGGCTGCCAGATGCAATACCGCATCGGGCTGATGTGTTGCAAAAATCCTATCCAGCGCCTCGCGATCACAAATATCCGCCTGCTCAAACGTATAAAGCGGACTGTCCGACACGCTCGCCACATTCTCGAGGCACGCTGCATAGGTCAGCACATCAAGGTTCACCACGCTATGCCCCCGCCCAACCGTCAATCGCACCACAGCCGAGCCGATAAAGCCTGCGCCGCCTGTCACCAATAGCTTCATCTATACACCCTCAAGTGTGAACGGACTGTTAAGGTCAACCAAAGCGGGCGCAATTGCGTCCTTTTCAGACAAAACCGGAGCCATATCACCCAAGCCCCAATCAATCCCGACCTGAGGATCATTCCAAGCGACGGCCCCTTCAGTCTCCGGTGCGTAATAATCCGAACATTTGTAGATAACTTCGGTCTTAGGGGCACGTGTCACAAACCCATGCGCGTAGCCCGCGGGCACCAGCAATTGTTTGCCGTTCTCAAAGCTCAGCTCGACCCCAAACCATTGCCCATAGGTTGGCGACCCCTTGCGAATATCAACTGCCACGTCAAAAAGCACACCATTCCCGCAGCGCACCAGCTTGTCCTGCGCGTGGGGCGGAGCCTGAAAATGCAGCCCGCGAATGGTGCCTTGGCTCACAGATAAGGACTGATTGTCCTGCACAAATTGCGTGGTGATCCCGTGATCTGCAAACGCCTTCGCGCTGTAGCTCTCTGAAAAGAACCCACGGTGATCGCTAAAGCGTGCAGGGATGATGACTACGACTCCGGGGAGCGGAGTTTGTTCAATTGTAAAAGGGGAAATATTGCAAACTCCATTCAAAAATGTCATCGGTTGGGTAAATAAGAGAGTGTGACTGACAACGCTGACGGGAGCAAGGCTTGCAGGTTGGCCGACTTCCCCAAACTTTCATGGCATCGCTGACTTGGGATCGTGCCAATGAGCTGGCGTTTCATAACAGTTCAGAGTTACGACAGATATCCCTATCTACTTCTGTGACCCTCAGAGCCTCCTCTCGGGACCATGCACTTCATGACTCCGCCGAGCAGCGCGTAAGCAAGGATAATACCAATGGGCTTTAATGACAGTATTTTCCTAAGGGCACCGATCTATAATCCTTTACCCAAGAGGATCTCGATCAAGTAGCGATGAAGCTGAAAACGCGCCCAATGAAAACACCTGGTTATGCGACGCCCTCTGATAGGTTTAAGCTGCCCTTAAGCTGATCGGTTGAACACACCAAGATTACTCGAACCAGCCACAAGTTTGTGAAGTTCTCCTAGAGAGGGAGTTCTAGTGTTAGGTTGCCATCCAGGTACCTGAGCGTCAACTTTATTAAAGAAAAATTTAAATTCTTGGAATTTTTAATTATCGAGAGTTGGTGAATATTGCAATATGAATTGATATAAGTTATAAGGAAATTGTAAAAATTATTATTGGAGATTTAATTGCAATTATCGCAACTGCCAAAGATCAAATCGACCTATCCCCTCGGCATTCATTCTACTGGGCATCTAGGGAGGACTATCAAATTACGCTTCAATATTCTTGATGTGATTCAGGATAAGATTGTTATAAAAAGTAATTTTCGTCACCGTCCATCTAAGCAGATGGAGGAATGCAAATGATAGCGCTCAAGAAAACAGACTTATCTCTCGCTCCGCATACAGCCCGCGCACTTGAGCGCAATAAATTTTATCCTGATAACTCTGCCCGTATTAATCAAATGATTGCGCGATACGACTTCTTAGTCACTTATGAGCGCGAGAGCGTGGTCCACCTTGTTAACAATGATTTCCTAAATTATGTCGTCGGTGAGTGGCTAGAGACTTATCCCATTCAGTTCGGCTTAGTGGCGGTCGTAGACGGTGTCTACCAAGAGCGTAAATTCGATGGTTATGATGTGCCGGCAGAGGTGGACTTCAAATCTCTTATAGAGCAGTTGAAAGCGCTATCCATTATTCAGCAGATAACCCTCGTCGAGATGATAGAGGAAAAACTGGCGTAAAAGTCCATTCAACATTGTAGAAGGCTTGGGTACTATTCAGGCCTTCTGATCTGTGCCGCCACGTACGGCTTCAACTCGTCCGCAAACTGGATGCCCTTGTTTTCACTTAAAGCTTCTTGTTTCCAGAATTTCCAAACAAGGCGTCTACAAATTGAGGGCCTCTTCAGCCATTGGTCTCAAAAAACCCTGACAATAGAAAAGCTCGCCGGGCCCGCAAATGATACCTTTGCGGCTCTACGTGGAGGCTTCCCCCTCACTGAGTTTTGCCTCACCATTCAAAGGCGGGATGCGATAGCTTCAAATTTGGAACCTTGTTTTTTCTCTGCAAACGCAAAATTGGCATTTTTTTGAGTAGCTTGCACCTTGAGTTGGGACTTTAACACTAAAAATATTTTTGACCTCCACAAATTTAATTCGAATTCTTTGCAACGATTTTAAGGTTTCCCGACCACTTGCTGTGTTGAGGCCGATTTTGCCGGGCAGGCAATGTAAACGTAACACGCTCGCTCTGATCGCGCCTCTTAACAAGGGGTTAAATATGAGCAGATCAAAAAGTAACAAAGTAAGGCATGTAACACTTCGTGTTACACAGCATGAACGTGACGAACTGACCAAGCGGGCAGCGGGACGATCGCTTTCTGATTATATTCGGGGGCGGGTATTGAGCAAGCAAACGCATGCGCCGTTGCAGCTTTTGGAGAGAGAAACCATCAGACAGCTGAGCGAAATCAGCGATTTAGTCACTGACTATTTCCAACACGTCGAGACACATACCACATTGAAGAGAAGGGAACTAATAGACTTTCTGGGAAACGTGGAGAACGAGTTACACACCGTTCGGTTTTCCATTCTCAGCAACGGCGCAAACCGTGGCGATTGCTAAGATATCACGTCCACGTCGGGTAGGATCAACGGTTCGCTATCTCGTCAGTCCCCGTGACCATGCTGGAAGGCCGCGAGAGACCGTGTCCATTGTTGCCAGCACGATCGGAAGAGCGCCTGACACCGCAGTCAAGTTTCTTAATCAGGTTTCCAAGCTGCGACCTAGACTTAAGCGTCATCTCTATCACGCGGCTATATCCGTCCCCCAAACCAACCGCGAGCTCTCTCAAAATGACTGGGCTGCAATTGGTCGATCTTGGTGCGCCGGCATGGGTATCGAGAATTATATGATTGTCCTGCACGACGCCCACATCCATATCCTTGGTTCCCGGATCCGCTTAGATGGTACAGCAGCATCAGACAGAAACGACTACCGCCGCAGTGAACTTCTGCTTCGCAAAATTGAAGCTGAGTTTGATTTAGAGTCAACGCCATCATCGCATGTTATTGATAAAGCGCGCCGGTTCACACATCGGCGTGCTCGGTCGATGAAGGAATTACACGCTGTCGAAAAAGCTGGGACCTCTCACAAGGATTTCATACGCTCAGCGATTGATGAAGCGATGGCCGGTGTACCCGATGAGACGCGTATGAGAGCGGCTCTGGACGAGGCTGGCATCGACATGACGATTGACCAGACAGCAGACGGTGCCCCCTACGTTCTATTCGGTTTCCACGGCCGTCAATACGGGCCGCGTAGTTTGGGGCAGGGCTACAGCCTCACCAATCTAGTGCAAAAAGGCTTGCGACTCAGCGGCCCCCAGAACGCTACCGCTCGTCAAATACCGGTACCACCATGGGCTCTTGACATCGCGGCGGAAGCAAACCAACCACGGCGTCCTGGCAACCATGATGAGGCGGTTCGGCGCTTAAGAGGTGTCGAGCAACGGGCTCGTGAGGTCATCAAACGCTTTCGAAGTGCTAAACGGACAAAAAATGCGCCGCTCGGCCTTGATCGCCACAACGACAGCCAGGTCCCAGATGATGAACCTCCTGATGTCACCTAGCTGATGGAGCCTGAGCTTCCTACTCCAGGTGCCATAAACAAACGCCAACTAATTATTCCACGCATTTCAAACCCCTACTGTCGAATTCAGCAGGGATATAATTTCATATTCTTTCCGTAATCATATTTTTATTTCATATTTTCCTTATCGTCGATCCAGTCTCGTATCATTCGGCGGATCATTTCGGGTCGTGTTGGAAGGTCGTCTTCTTCTTTCCGAAAGCCGTCTATTTTTTTTATGATATCGTTATGGAGCCTGAGCATAATCCCAGATGAATCGACAGGAGGACGTCCTTTTTTAACCATTTTGCAATAGTTCCTTTAATAATAGGTTGACATATTGATATAATGGTATCATAATAATGCAAGCGAGACAAGGGCGGCAACCCTTATCCCGCTCTAACACAAAGATCTATTAAGGAGATCATTATGCCTAAGGACTATTTTAACGACCCAATTGACCAAGCGACAGGCCAAAATTTTGCGGCCTCTCCACAATCGCTCATGTTTGAGCGTCTTGTCAGCAATATGCAGTCGACGCTCGACGAAGAAGTTTTCTTTGATGATACGGACTGGCCAGAAGGGTTCGACTGGGGCAACGACAGGGACGCTGTTTGGGAAGGTTTAGCGGAAGACGCCTTCATGTTGGCAAGGTTCCGCACTCGCAAGCCGGCGGACAAACTACTGTGTCGGGCCGCGGGCGTGATTTACCGCGCCATTCGTTCCAAGTCCCCGATCGAGTTGGAAGCGGCGCAGGTTAAATTCGCGCAAATTATGCAATCCACAGCTTCGGCTCGTGTTTATTTCATGCTGGAAGAAGCAGAGCTCTGTCTTGAGCAGATGGCCGAGCGCGCAGTAGCGAATGGTTCTCTAAACGATCTCGGCCTCACGCCCGACGCATAAGCTTCTAATCTTTCCTAAATTTTGCCCGTGTCCAGCGCCGCAGAGGCGGCTGGCGGGGCGACCTATTGCTATTCAAGGATATAAAATGACACATCAACCGACCTTGGTCGGGCTCGAAGAGGTGTTTAACCGCCCTTCGACCACCCCTCATCACGACCTACTGCAGTTCCCCGACGTTGATACCGATACGCGTCGATACCACGGCAAACAGTTTGGGCGCGCAGGCGAATTGCTCGTTGAAAGCGTATTCTTAAGTTTAGGACTGCAAAGCGTAGGAGTCGCAGAGCATTCACCTTTCGATTGCGTTGTATTTCTGGAGCAAGGCGTCCTTCGCGTTCAAGTCAAAACAGTAACGCGTCCGCGCGGCGGCTGCTTCAATTTCAACGTTTCCCGTGGGTACCATCGATCGCCCGCCGGAGTTCGCAAGTATTCAGACAATGACTTTGATCTGCTAGCGCTCGTTTGCTTATCAGAAAACGTGGTGAAATTTACCGCGGATCGGCGTCGGTCACAGTCTATCGGTGTTGAAGAAATAGCGGCGCTAAGGCAGCGTCCAGGCGCTAGTTTCGAGGCTGCACTGGCTGATCTGGGCGTTGACCAGATGCCCTCAGCTCCCGCCGGCCTGATGCCGTTTTGCTATTAAGGGGGGCGAATAGTATGAGCGAATTTTTACAAAAATCACCGCTGTTTCCGACCGCATTTTCTGCTGATCTGGCGCGAACTACTGTCGCTGCGCTACGCGAGAGCGCACTTGCTGAGTGGAGATCGAATGCCGAGCGTTTTGATGATTATGACGATCGTGAAGCCGAAGGCGAAGCATCTATCGATTTGCTAAAACCGCCCGTTCGCAGGGTTTTTGAACACGATGTGCGGCGCAAACCCGACAGTATCGAGGGGGCTCCCGTCGCGGAAACCATGACACCCAGTGAAATCGAGCAGTGTTTTGCTGATGGTACTGACCCGTTTGCCTGCACTGACTTAGAGATCTCACCTTTATGGCAGATACAACCACGTCCGGTAGCTGTTCTCGCCATCCTTTTAATGTGCGCTACGATTAAGGATCAACATGCACTTGAGCAGGTTTTCCGCCCGGGGGGACTTACTCTGATGCTCTGCCCGTCCGGCCAGATGCGGTCTCAACTCGAAAATGTTGCCCCCGAGGTGCTGGCGCATTGGCAGGAAAAACAACCCTGTCCGACAGGTCAGAACGTTGCTTGTCATATCTATGCGAACAGTTCTGATCTTGCAGCGAGCGAGCAAAAGCGCTCGATCCCTAAGTTCCGACAAGCGATCGACAAAAGTCTGATGCGCCACGCACCCGCGTTGGCAGTGTGCAGTGCGAAGAGTCAGTTGTCTTCGGAGCAAATAAGCCTTGTGTATCAGCGCTTTCGCTGGCCTGGTCTATCTGAGAAGGCAATAATTGAGACGATGCGGTTCACACATAGTAATACTGGTCAGCTTGCAGAAGACGATCTACTGAAGCGACTGCCAGCTTCTGACGCGCTTCGCCGCTTAGAGCCGCTTCAAGTTGCCGCCGCGTTCGAAGAAACGACGACACTACGTGTCGCTGACCGTATTTCACAGATTGTGGCGGTTCAGAACAGTGGGCCGCGCATTACTCTGAGCGACGTGGAAGGACTTGGCGACGCTATGCCACCGCTGAAACGGATGCTCGAAGATCTGAATGCGTGGCGGGAGGGCAGGGCGGCTTGGTCGGATTTGACCAGAAGCGCCATATTCTATGGCCCACCGGGCACGGGAAAGACGATGCTAGCTAATGCCTTCGCAGCCAGCGCAGGTATCCCTTTAATCACTACATCGTATTCTGACTGCCAAAGGCATGGCCACCAAGGTGACATGCTTGCAGCCCTCGCGACGGCATTCGAGCGCGCAGCGCAACAAGCGCCTGCGGTTTTGTTCATTGACGAAATCGACAGCTTTTCCGATCGCTCCTCAAAAAGGCTAAATGACGGCTATCTGCGGGGGGTGGTCAACGGTCTGCTTGAGCAGATTAATCAGGCGGCGGAAGTCGAAGGTGTTATTCTGCTGGCCGCCACCAATCATTTAGACATCGTCGACCCTGCAGTTCTTCGCAGCGGGCGGTTTGATCTAAAAGTGGAGATTCCGTTACCTGACCGTTCTGGGCTCGAGGGAATCCTCGCGCGCAAATTGGGATCCGCAAACAATCCGGCTCTGAATCTGAGCGCTATTGCAGAGCGCATTCTTGGCGAGTCTGGTGCCACCGCAGAAGCGCTTATCCGCGATGCGCTCAGCAGAGCGCGCACAGATCATTTACCCTTGGCGCAAAAACATCTGGAAGCGGCGACCGATCAAATTGCGCCGGCACTGGACACAGCGCTGTTGCACCGTGTTGCGATCCACGAAGCAGGACATCTTCTATCAGCTCTGTTGTCACCCTTACCCACCCCTTTGGGCGTTTGGGTGACGGCAAGGGGAGGGCGGGTCGAGCCAGCGCCTCTGGCCACAATGACGTCTCGGCTAGCAAAGGCAAAACTCAGAATGTGCCTTGCCGGCCGCGAAGCTGAAACGTTGGTCTTGGGTGAGGTAAGCAACGGCGCAGGCGTGGGGCCCGCAAGCGACCTCGCGCAAGCAACGGTTCTTGCCGCTCAGATGGAACTCAACTGGTCGTTCGGCGAGTCCGGCTTGGCCTGGCAGGATGTAAGCCAATTGGATTTTCAAAAGCTACCAGGCAAGACGCAGCAGCGGATTGAGGCACATTTGCAAGAAGCAGAAACGGCAGTACGGGCCTTGCTCAATGATAACATAGATATGCTTAAAAACATCGCGGCTGAACTCGTGCAAAAGAAAGAGCTGACCCGGATGGATCTTCTAAGCCTTTCCAAACGCCTGTCTTCTGAAGCGCCGAACGATGCGGACGAGATGCCCTCGGCACACCTCATCGCCAGCTCCTGAGCGCTTTCGACTCCTTGATATTGGCAGGGACCCAGAGGGTCCCTGCCAATCACCTGAAGCCGCGATTACTGTTGCTTCGACAGTATTCTCGGAAAGCCTGTAGGGTCGTGCCGAATAGGGTGCTTCCAGGCCAAGGTTCTGCGGAGGCATGCGTGTATCCATCATGCCATCAACCCATCAGTCGGAGTTTCATCCCAGACGCAGAAGTTACGTGTCGCGTGCCGGATCATATTTTCATGTGCAGAGGATCGTACGACGACCTCCATGAACTCACGTTGATTGTCATAGCAATAGTCGCGCTCTGCGTGGATGAGCCGCCAGCCGTCGTGTACCCGGCGCATGACGACATAGGTCGTGATACTTCGACCCATCGGCGAATGGGCTACCAATTTTCCAGCTGGCCGAAAGCGCGCTTCAGCCCCAGCTCTGTTTTTGACCGTAATGCCTCGGTCCTCCATTATGCCTTCAAACTCGTGGGCCACGTCAATGAGCATTTCGGCGCATATAGTGTATGCCTGCGCTCTTCCGTTCACTAATGCGAGCACCGAGGTCAATCCCGATAGAATTGATTGTTCGAGCTGGGCCTTCTCAAGCTCTTTAGCCTTCAACTCAGCCTGAAGATCCGCTAGTTTCTCTGGCTGCCAGTTTTCCAGCCAGCGGCTGGATTGTTCGGCCCTTTTAATATCTCTTTCGATCGATTCTATTTGGAAGTCTAATTTTATTTTTTGGTTGTTTATTTTTGAGCTTGTAATAATTGTCGACTTTTTCATATGCTTCTTCTCCTATAATAGCATTAACTTGGAAATCCAGAAATTAAATTGTATGGCTCTGGCCTTCTCAAAAATGATATACACGAAGATGTTTAAAACATGATGAAAGTCATGAGTAATTTCATTTGTGCCATACAAAATATGCAAGTTATTAAACTTCGACTCTGAAATACATCGAGGTCAAACGAGCGCGAACATCGCGGCAGAGGTGTCAGGCCGCTCGGCGTTTGGAGCTATTATTCAAACCATATAGATAACTGCACCGAGGCATTTTCGCGGATGATATAGAGATATATCAAAGTGAGAAAATTTCAAACGTAGCTCAAAATGCAGCATGTTTTATAAAGAGCGCAAGTTTCTATGCGTACCGAGAAAGTTTTTTCGACCTTGAAGTCATAAAAAGTAAAATGACCCCGTAATGGGGTCATTTTCGGTGGTCTCAGCAATTCTCGAACTTGATACTATATTTCGTCTTCACCCCAACTTGCGCGCATCAGTAGATACTCGCCAGCATTTGTATTGTAACCGGCGGCAACACCTACATTGTAGAGATTATCTGTCTCAGACATTATTCTCTCGAATCTCTCGTTTGAAACGTATACTGTCCACTTTTTGATAGTTACGCCGGAAATACTTAGGCGACGTACAGTCAGCGTAGATTTAGTCGGGGAGTACTGTGAGTAGAAGTTGCAGAAGGGTTGAAGTCTAAGAATTTTTTTGCTCATATATTTTCTAATTTTTTAATATCGTTGCTTAATGGCTATTAGAACTATAAATTTTCGCAAAAATTAAAGTTATCCCTGTTATCAATATGATCTTCTGGAACACGGTGCAGCGACAAATCTTGACCTTTGAGTTTGCCGGAACGAAGGCGCGAGAATGACTAAAACGAGCCAGACAAAACCAGAAAATTTCTTTCAAGGCTGAAGTCGTACTGGAACCTTTAATGGCTGTACAATGATGAGCGAGGTTGTCTGGCAGTTCGATCTATATCTGAACCATTTTAAGCAGCAGAAGGATCAACCGCTGGACGGAGCGCGGGGTTTGTTAAATGATAGGTTGAGGGTGCCAACCAAGCCGGAGACTATGTATGCGGTTTAGGGTCAGCCGGTACACCCCTATCTACTTTGTACAGGTGCTTAGAGACACGGGCATCCAGTTCGGTATGGAGGGTAGAGAAGCGTAGTGCGAGAGCGCCCTCGTCGAGCGTCTTTGGTATAGCATTGGTATGAAGAGGTTTATCTGAATGTCTGCGGCACAAGATGGCCGCAAATAGTCTCGATCGTGTAGTAGCCGTGCGGGAAATCTGCTCGAAAAATTGCTTTAAGATATTCAAATGGGGCGAGTCAGCCCTACAGCTCTGTAAGCGGTATATTCGCCTCATTGAGCTGATTCAGACTGCGGAGAACCCGTAGACAAAATGCTGTGAACTGTGTTTGCCGCAGTCTGAAGCATGATTTCTTCGAATTTTCTGTCTAGATCACCGCTTAGAGCGATAAAAAGGCATTCGAATTATGCAAAATTAACATCTTCATTTACTGGGCTTTTGGAGCTTTACAACTGTCTTTGATGCGCCATATTATCATGGGAGCCTATTTTTCCTCTATCACGGCATCCAAAAAACTAAGCCTAATATATAAATAGCTTCTGTATTTAGAGTGATCAGCTTTGCTATTATTAAATTATAAAGTGTGCGAATTCTTATCCTGTGGCAAGTATAATATCCAATCTTTCTTGGCGTACGCGCTGATTTAAATCTATAGTAGGCAGAAGCTTTATTCACAATATCCTAGCTTGAAATTTTAGAGGTCTTCACGCTATGCATACTAATCAGTTATATATTTTGAGGTAAACGTGAACGATAGAGAAGATGAAAAGAAGTCCGCTGTCACCAAGTTCGATGTTGATCAAATGGATTTTGATGAGATTTCCGCTTTGCGCCAAAAACTGGATGGCGTGTTGGATAATATGATGAGAAAGAAGCGTCATGATGCTCAAGATAAAATCCGCGAACTAGCCGCTGGCCTTAACGTTAGCGTATCAGAGTTGCTTTCAGATATGCCTGAAGTCTTTGAAGCGGCAGATAAGAAGCCCAAAAACAAGCTGAAGCCGAAGTATCGCAGCGTTGATACCATAGAAGAGTGGTCAGGTCGGGGTCGTACTCCAAAATGGGTCCTTAAGTATGTGGGTGTCGAGAAGCTTGACCGCGATGACCCCGCGCACCTCGAAAAGCTTGAAGAGCTCAAGATTGAATCCTAAGAGCTTAAAAGTTAATGAATGGTTGTGAGCGATAACTGAACTGCGACTCTTATTGCCTTTGAGGGTAGGGGTGTTGGCCCAGCTCTTCCATCATCTTTTCACGAAAGACTTCTGCGGGTGTTTTCCATCCCAAGCATTTGCGGGGCGTATTGTTGAGCTGGTCGCAGATTTGTTTGATGTCATGATCTGTCATCGCCCTGATGTCCCGCTTACGGGGCAGCCATCGTCGAGCGCGTCGATTAGTGTTCTCGACTGTTCCTTTTTGCCACGGAGAGGAGGGATCACAGAACCAGGTTTGTGTCCCATTCTCGGCTTGTAGATGCGGCCAGCTGACGAACTCGGTGCCACGGTCAAAAGTAATCGACCGGCGTGCGATCAGGGGCAGATCCTTGATGGCTTTCATGATCTTGCCCATCACCGGCTTGGTGCGTTTATTTGGATTCTTTAGTATCACAGTGAACCGGCTAACCCGTTCAACAAGCGACGTCACATTCGTCTGCCCAAGCTTCTGTTCGAACAGCATTAAGTCACCTTCCCAGTGGCCGAACTGACGGCGGTGGGCAACGTCATCAGGCCGGAACAAGATGCTGACATCACGATCAAACTTTGACGGCTGACGCTTGCGCGCACGGCGCGGCGTCCGGTTCTTTCGGTGCAGAGGCAGGTACCACCACAACTCCTGCGTCATGCCTTCTTTAGAATAGATGTAGCGGTAGATCGTCTGTAACCGAGCCATTGGCACCGCCTGCCTGAGGCTGGAGCGATGATCTAAGAGACGTCGCTAATGACGTCATTACTGACGTCACTTATGCGGGGCCTGTGATGCGTGGCGAAATTCTTGGGGCGGAGCGGCGACGCTTTTGGCATGACGACGACAAGCTTGAGATTGTCGCGTCGGTTGGGATTGCCGGGGCGAGCGTGACGCAGGTTGCGCAGCGCCATGAGATTAAGCGACAACAAATTTACGCGTGGCGGCATGAGCTGAAGAAGAAAGGCTTGTGGTCGCCCGATGGCGGGGCGCTTTTCTTGCCGCTGGACATGCCCATAACTGCAGGAGTGCCGGTGGCGCAGGCCCCGGTCGCTGAGCTGCCGCCTCCGGTTGCTGTTGAACTGCGCCTGCGTGGCGGGCGCAGTTTGCATTTTGAAAGCACGATTGATCCTGCTGC
>TARA_R110002020_G_scaffold95187_1_pt1 | contig 12355 bp, 14 predicted proteins | sample TARA_R110002020 | Tara Oceans TARA_R110002020 (sample SAMEA4396489) | marine metagenome | biome: Westerlies Biome; feature: [MES] marine water layer (ENVO:01000295) within the mesopelagic zone...; material: water (ENVO:00002006), including particulate matter (ENVO:01000060) such...
TGTTAGTGGATTATAAGCAGTTACACACTTTTTAGGAAAGGCTCAAAATCTATTATCGTCAAAGATACGGTGATCCTGCATTCCTAGTAGATCCTGCATCCTCATTAGAAGATGAATAAAAAAAAGCCAAGTAATGAATTACTTGGCTTTTTTTTATCTTTCCATACTGCGATCATGCTTAATCTCTTTTGTGTGCTCGGTTATAGCTTCCCTAGCTTTAATTGATCCTTGCAGCTCTCGATCATAATTTATTTTTACAGTCTTGTTCATATCCGTATCTGTCAAATTATTTAAACTGCTTTTAGGGTGAATATACGCTGCCCCGTTATTCTTTTGTTGAAGAAGGTGGTCATTAGACTCTACTGTTAGCTCACCTGAGTAAGTACGCCCAGCCTTAACTATTTCAGCATCTTTAATTTGTAAGCTATGTCTGTCAGTAGCTTTTTGCATACCTTCTTGCGCTATCTTAACGATATTTGGTTCATTAATACTTGCTTGGCGCTGATCCATTTGAAATTTTATTTTTTGCCACCCTTGCACCAACTCTTTTTTTTCTAAAATTGACAGCTCTCGGTCACGCTCGTTTAGCAAGGTTTCATGAGCCTTTGGCGTGTTTTGCCATTTACCGTTTTTTAATAAATTATCGTAAATTGGCTTGCCGTTTCTATTATAGATTACAAGACGATCTACCGCTTTCTCATCTTCAATAGTTTTAACCGTATCGGCTACGCCTTGATAAGATTTTTTTTGAAAATCTTCATCAACATATCGACCGCCCCCAGGCGCACCGCCCCCATTTTCATAACGCCCATGTACGCGCATTCTACTTGTATCTAAGTCGGTCGCTATTACATGAAGCTCAACGTCATAAGGCATATCTTTTGCTTTGGCTCTATCGCTTATGATTTTAATACCGTCAGGCGTTCTTGATGTTTGGTCAAAAAGGATATTAGCGCCTTTATCAAAGGCTGCGTCTCTAACTCTATTGCTAATCCCTGCCCCTGCTTGATGGGTCAATTGACTAGATATATTTGCATGAAGTTGGTTAATTTCTTTAAGCTTGGGGTGATAATCTCTATAACGGTCTGCATCAATTAAAGCTATGTCCTTACCAAACCTTTTAAGCTGAATACTTGTGATGCTTGACTTACCACTGCCTGATTGACCGCCCGTAAAAACTATGACGGGTCGTTCTTGTCGATTAAGTCTAAATACCTCATTTTCAGCAATAGGTTTTCCAACGTGGTCAAGTTCAGCGGTCGATAATTTATATTTTTCTTCTAACTGCTTTATTTGAGCATCATCCATGCTTGCCGTTTCCTTTTATAGTTCTGAGTAGTTTTTGCTTAAACCTGTAAGAAAATCATCAACTGCCTTTTCAATCCCTTTTCCCATAACGTAAAGGTCAGAAGTTGAATAGTCGCCTAGCTCATTCCTTTCATCCATAACTTCAAACAGTTTTATCCTAACGGCTTGCTCATGGGTCTTATCGTCAATCAACAGCAAATTAAGCTTTACGATAGCTCTATCATAGGCTTCTTGGGTTGCTTCAAGCTGAAGGCTTTTACTACTGGCTACCGATACACCGATCATACTCATAAATTACCCCTTATTTATTGGTTGTTTTTCTTCATGAATTATTAGTTTCATATCACCATTTTCTTTAATATAAAGCTTCATAAGCTGTCTAAGCACAAAACTTTTTTTTAAGCCGTATTGTGAAAACACTCTTTCAAAATCTTCTTGTAATTTGTCTTCAGCTTGAAAAGTGACAAGGCTTTTACTGGGTTTATCTTTGCTCATAAAAAATATCCTCGTCTTACTGAGTTGTTAAATCATCTGCCCATTGTATAGCTGTGAAATGTACGCCTAAGCCAATAATGAGAGAGATAACCCCAATAACTATTTGGGCTGCATAACTACCAAACAAGCTACCAATTAAGAACCCTGCTAAACCCCAAAGAAGTGATCCAGCAAACATAATAGGCAATGAGAGTATTTTTACTTGAATGGCTGCAAGTAAGGCTAAATATATACCGCCACCCCACCACCACGATTTAAAATAAAAACCAAAGAAAATAGCGATTATTGCAATTTCAATTGCAATAATGGTAAAGCTACCGCCATTAAAGTTTGCTTGGGTAACGCCCCTTCTTACTTCTTGATGGTTAGCTGACATTTCCTTTCCCCTTAACTTACTATTATATAGTAGCAATTCTTATATAAAACTTATATAACTTTTATGTAATAAAAAAGATATTATAATTCTAGTCCTTCTTTTTGTTTCTCTAAATTACGCTCTTTATTTTTATCTATATCAGTGGATAGTATGGTGTTTTTCTCATTACCTACCATTTGATGAGCACTATATTTTTCAGCGCCTTTTGCAATCGCATTAGGCAACTTACTAACGTTATCAGTAACTACGATAGCTTCTTTTTTCGCTCGTGATACCGCAACATAATAAACCTCCTTAGTTGTTGTTCTGCTTTTGGTGTCGATATTAATTAAGACGTTATCCACCGTTAAGCCTTGGCTACTATGTACCGTTGAGCAATAATCATGATCAAGATGGTTTTTATCCTTGGTGTCAAAAATATGTACGTCATTAGTTTTAACGTCTCGTGCTGTAAAGTGGCTTTTAGCGACTGTCTCAACAATGAGTTTATCACCCGTTATCGTACCTTTTTCATTATCACCTTTCGTCACTCTTAGCTTATCGCCTTTAGAAACTTCCATTTTTTTAGACTCATAAATACCCAGTCTTTCCCTAATAGGGCTAAATTTGATCTGTTCGCCCTGCCCGTTCTCTACAATAAGTAAATGCCCATCGTTACCAGTGACTTTGTATAACTCACCTTTTTTAAGGTCTGAGTTATTAGGTTTGGTCTGCACTTCTATTAATGAACCTTCTTTATAGTACCTGGCATGTTTCATTTCGGACTTTGACATATCAACTCGTTTAAGCTGGTCGATCTCATGCCCTTTATTTTTTATGCCCATAGCTTCACGGATATGGTTGTTAATATAATCTTTATCTTTATTAGTACCCGTGACAATTAATGTCTTATCTTGCTCTTCTTCACTGTAGCTCATATAGCGAGTAACAAGCATATCTAGCCTTGCTTCTTTGCTTTTGACCTCATGAACAGATTTCGATAACGTTTGTATTGATTGCTTTGGTTGGTCTTTAGCTGCCTGAACGACCGCTTTTTTCAGTGTTTCATCTTTCTGTCTTTGGATTTCATCAATAACAGCCAAACCCATTTTGTTATCTTGAAGAAGATCAAAAGGCTTACCTGCATTAATGGCTTTGGTCTGCTGTATATCACCTAACAGCACTACCTTAGCATTGCGCTGCTCTGCAATTTTTAATAGTTTTTCAGCATCCTTATTTGGAATAACCCCTGCTTCATCGACTATGATTAAATCATTTTCATTAATAGCATCTTGCATCGACTGACTACTAAGAAGTTTTGCCAATGTATGAGCATCATGACCATCTTCTTTTAAAGATTTGACCTGTGCGCCATACGGTGCAAAAACATGAACATTACTACCCATTGCTTCGACTTGGGGTAATGTTTGCGATAAGGTATAGCTTTTACCTACCCCAGCATAACCTTGAATGCCCACCACCCTATCTTCAGTCGTCAATATAAGCTTAGCAGCGGATTTTTGCCCTTCGTTTAGCGTGGTCTTATCTAGTATCTCATTAGCGGTGTCGGCTTCCATATAGGATTTTTGACTATTTCTACCTTCCTCCATAATCTTCAAAATAGTTCGTTCACTGGCTAAATCTTCTTTTGTGACATACCTATCTTCCAATGGCAACAATCTACCTTGCTCAATACCGCTATTAATAGCCTTATTAGCGGCTTCTTCACTAAGATTACTTTCTTTGATGAGTGAGTTCATCCACTGGGCTGCTGTCTTCGCTGTCGCTGTGGTTTTGTCTTCAGATGTTTTATAAAGTGGCTCGGCTTTTATTATTCTACCTTGCTCGATAAATTCATCTAAAAGTCTATTTGCACTTTGATGATCAACCTCACCCATGCCTTTGATTAGTGTCTCCCTTATGATTTCGGGGCGTGTCATATTTACTTTTTTATCCGCTAAATGCTCAACAACATGGCGCATCAGTTTTTGCCCTGAAAACTCTCTGTTAGGCTCATTTATAGTTTTTCCAGGCTCTAAATCTAGCTTTAAATTTTCAGCAACGTTGCGCCACCTTTGAGTAAGCTCTGTAGTGGGCGCTTCATATTCAAGCATGTCTTTTAAGGACTCCTTAGTGTCCTTTGAAGAGTTGGCTTGTAAAGTGTCATATTGATTTTCATCTTCTAGCTGCTGATCATCTAAAATTTTGGTGTCGCTTTGATGTTGAGCATTATCAAGTGGCTGCGGTGATTGCTTGTTTTCAAAACCAAATTTTGCTTTTAAGCCACTTAACCCTCTGCTTGGGCTGCTGCTATCTCTACTCCATCGCATTCTTCTAGTTGTGTTGGTTTTGCCGTGGTGTAGCTGAAGCTGTTCGTTATTCTGCAATAACATCTTAGACCGTTCGGTAGCACTTGCCACATCGCTGCCATGCAATTCATGCAAACGGTCGTCTGTGGCATCCTCGCTTCGTCCAGACCTTGAAGTGTAGGACTTAGCGTAACTGTCGCTATCATTGCTCTTGTCGGTTGCGCTATTGGTTCGGGTGGCGCTACTTCCTCGGTCGTCTGCTCTGTCTCGGTCGGCTTCTCGACTTCGGGTGTCGTCTGTTCTGTCTCGGTCGGCTCGTTTTGCACCTCTTCGATTAGACTTGTCGTTAAGCTGGTTTTCAATCTGCTCTTTTTCGCTGCCATTTTCTTTTTCCTTTGATTGTATGTTTAGGGTGTGGCTAGGTAGTAAGGCGCTTTCAATGCCCATGCGTCTAGCTGTTTGTACCCATTTATCTTGTATCCAGTTTTTATCAATTTTGCGCTTGCGCTGTTTGGTCGTGAAGTTCGCCATTTGGCGCTCTTCTTTACTTGCTTTTTCTCTTGTTAAACCCCTTTTGGCTAATGCTTCCTCAATCTGTTTTGATCGCGTACTAAACTGAGTGATTTGCTCACGGCTGATATGAGCTAGATCAAAAGTACCGTTGTCATTAAGTCTTACGTCATATCCCAATTCCTTACACTTTTTAGCTAAGTTCGTTTGATATGCTTGACTTGCTTCAGGTATTTTTTTAACAAGCTCATCGTTATGTAAGGCTCGATAAGCTCCGTCACCTCTTTTAGTAATATTGAGTACCACAGAATGAGTATGTAAATGTGGATCATTGTTGCGGTTGGTGTCATGACGAAACATAGCGACTGCTATGTTATTAGTGTTTTCAACTCGCGTTTTCCCAGCGACTTTTTTCCTTGCTTGGGCATTACCTTCAATCATAGCCAGTGACTCTTTCACCGCTGCATGATGAGCTTCAATAAGACGGCTATCCCCAGCAACCAACGCTTGAATGCTTACTGATTTTGGCGCATTAAACGTTAGATCCATACCAAGACGATCATTAGCTGATTTTTTCTTGAATGATGAGTCTCTTAAAACCTTGTCTTTATGATGACCATCGAGTAATTGAGTAAAATCAGTTTTTTCAACCGATCCATTTAATTCAAGTTCAGCTGCTAATGCCCCGTACCACTCTGACGGCTGCTTTTCTCTCGTATAGTAATCATCTTTTTCTTCTTGATAATAACTATCAATGGCTTTAGTGACTTTGCCGTCACTGGCATCTTTACGGGTGATTGATTTAGGTGAGATCATTTATAAGTCGCTATCAACAAAAGGTTTATTTATTCTTGCATACTCTTTATATTCTGATTTAAAACGGCAAATTGGATAATTACCAGCAAAAGAGATAATGCCTTCTAAGTTGGGCATTGATGCTATTTCTGAAGGCATGATCACACGCTCACGTTGAGCCTGTTCGCTTTTGGATCGTGTCGATACGCCTTTACTCATGGATTTATTGATACTTTCTCTTAATACTTCGTGTTCGCCTAATGCCCTACTCATTTCCTCTGAAGTTTCTGAGTCTGTTTTAGATCCACCCATGACTACCAATGACCTAAAATTACTCATTAAAACAGTCGCGCCTTCTCTGCCATATATTTGCTTCAATTGTGATATAGACTGAACCCCAGCGACCACGCGCAAACCGTTTTTACGTCCTTTGGTCAAGGCATCATCAAGGCTACCGATGTTATCCAAACTGGCAAGCTCATCTAAAAATAGCCATATCTTCCTGTCTTTGTTTTCATCTAATGACAAAACAGAAGAGCAAACAATATCAATCCAGGCACTAATAATCGGTGTTAACGCTGATTTTTGTGACTCTTTCCAAGTAATGTATAAGTTACCTTTACCTTTTTCTAAAAAATCCCGTATTGAAAAATTACCATAGGGCATTTCTTTAAAAATAGGTAGACGTGAAGATAGGACAAAACGCGCAGAACCTAATGCCTTCTCTGATCCTTCAATAAACATACTTTCTGCATCTGTGCCTACAAGTCTTCCTTTTAACTCTTCAGCACTTATCACAGTTGATAAATTAGTTACTTCACTCATTGAAGGAGTTTTACCAATACCTTTATTAACTTTTAAAACTTTCATTACCGACTCTAACATTACCCTAGCAAAACCGTTCCATTCTTCAGATGATGAGTCTGCCGATTTAGGCACAATTGATCTAGTATAATTTCTATAATCAAACGCTGCTTTTATTTCATTAAATATCGACCATCCTTTAGTACGTTTATCAAAAGGATTAAGTAGAACATCACCTTTTTTTGCAAACTTACTAAACATATCTGCATTAGGATCAACGATAACTAATCTGTCACCACGATTAATAGCGCACTCTATCATTTCTCTTAATGTTACTGACTTACCTGCACCAGTTGAGCCATTAAGTAAAAGGTGTAAGTTTTCAATATCTGTGGGAATTGGTACACCTGATATAGTTATTTGTTCTTTATCTTTTTCTTTAGTCATTTCAGAAAGTTTTTCTTTAGTAACAATTTTTGTACCCCTTAAAAACTTTTTATATTTATGACCTTTAAAACCTGGATCATCAAGAAGTCCTGCAAATTTTGCAATAACAAAAGTTAGAATTAAAGATACAATATAAATTGCTATTAAACGCCAGTCTTCAAAAGCAATTGTCTTATTAAAAGCATACTGTATAAATTTAAAAGTATTGTCTTTGGGCATGTCATGAAGCTTTGCCAACGCGACTAGCCAAGTAAGCACTGGTATTACTATCATGAGTAATATGAGGGTAAATATTCTTTGAGCTTTATTCATGTTTAATCATCCAAACTATTGTAAGCTTTAATTCCTGCTTTATTAACTAATTTTTGAGCATTGGCTACCTTGTTAGGCGATCCGATTTCTCTTAAAATCAATAGAGCTTCAAGCACCAAAGGCAATAAATCATCACTTGGTTGCTGGCGCTTAGTGTCTTCTATTTCGTTATCGTTATCGTCATATCGAGTGGTCAAGATATGAAGAATATCTTTAACGTCTGATTTCATATCATGTATATTCTCGACAAGCTCATTAGCTTCTGACTCTAACTTCTTTTTTAGATAGACTCCTGGACTTACCCCTTCTTCAGACGCAATTGCTTCTAATCTTAGGTAAGCTTCAGTCTTTAGTCTAAACGATACGATTTCAGTTGTCATAATTATTCCTGTTTACAGATTGTAGACAGTATTATACCTTAATAATCATAGAGTTAAATCAAATTTGTAAACAATTCGTAAACAAAAAAAAGCGTTAAAAATCAGGTAAGTTTCTGATTTTTAACGCTTTTTTGCATCCCGATAGGGTGCGTATGGTGTAGTCATAATTTTCTTTATAATTATGACCGCTTTTAGTGGTTGAAAGAGCTTTATTTTCAACCATAGTGGCTATTTTTGATAAAAAATAGCCATAAGAGCGTTACTACTACCCATTATGATTGAATTATGATTAATAAATGATTAAATTATGATTGAATTATGATTAAATAATCTTGACTTATCGTAAAATCGTGCAATAATGAGTTAAATATGATTAGATTATGATTGAATTATGATTGAATTATGATTTTTTAAGAAAAAATGTGTTATTATGCTTCTAAAGCTAAGTGAGGTAGTAATGAGATGATTAAAAAAAAGAAGGTTGCAAGGTTTCGTGAGCTTTATGATGTTATTAATGTCTTGCTCGACTCTTATACTTACGATGACGTAGTAGAGATTTTAGATAGAGATCATGATTTTAAAATACAAGTAAATACGTTGACTCATTATGTTTACAAACATAGGAAGATGCTTAAAGAGTTAGGTGATGTAAATGGTAATCACAAGCCAACTTCAGAACCTAGTAGTATTCCTGTAGAAGCAAGCAAAAGTTCAGTAGAAAAAAACGATAGTGTCGAAGACGCTAATAGCAGCTCAGATGAGGATTATGATGATTTGGACGCTGCTATAGAAAGAGCAAAGAAAAAAGTTAGCACTAAATCACATGGTAAATCAATTCTTAATAGAAGATAGGGAAAGTTATGTCTAAATCAAAAGATCTTAAAATTGCGGTACTCAATTATAGCGGCAATGTTGGTAAAACAACTATTGTAAATAATTTACTTGAACCACGTTTATTAGATACTCCAATTATTGCTGTAGAGACAATTAACGATGATGGTACTGATCAAATTAAGATTAAAGGCAAAGATTATGGAATGCTTCAAGATGAAATGTTGATTAATGATAGATTGATTGTTGATATTGGCGCTTCTAACATTGAAGAGACAATGAGATTGATGAAGCAATATAAAGGTAGTCATGAAGACTTCGATTATTTCTTAATACCTACTGTTCCTGACGGCAAGCAACAAGTTGATACTGCATCAACTATTAAAGCACTTAAAAAAATGGGCGTTCCATCTGAAAAAATAAAAATAGTTTTCAATAAGGTTGATGAAGATATAGAAAAAGAGTTTGATGTGATTATAGAAATCGCTAAAGCAGCAAAATTATCTATACCAACTGTTGGAATAGAATATAGTGCCGTTTACCAAGAATTACGTGACAGTGGGAAGACAATGGCTGAATTATTAGCAATGACTGATTTACGAAAACAAATAAAAGCGACAAAAGATCCTGCTGAAAGAATTAGCTTAGCAGCTCTCATTGGCACTCAAAGATTAGCTGATAGCGCCCAAGAAAACCTTGATGCGGTATTCAAGGATTTATGCCTATAATCAATTTATACCAGCTGGCAAAAATTACCCATCGTCTGCTGACGATGGGTTCTTTAAATGTTTTTTTGGGGGAATAATTATGAGTAATGGTGGCGGTAGAAATACAATCCGTGAAGCTATGGCTGCTCATGCTTTAGAAGAGATTGATGATTTGCTGGATAGGGTAGAGATTGCTACAGCTCAATCAAAGGATTTAGTCGAGTCGATACCCAGTTATTTTGAAGACGCAAGCAATGAAGTTGCTGATATTATTAAGCGTGGCGTTGAAGCTGATATTGAAAATGCTCATAAGCGGCTCATTACTGTTCATAAGCAAACTAGCGAGTCTATAGAAGTATTAAGGCGCTTAACGGCTCAATTAAGCTCACTAGACAAGCGTATTGAGAAAAACAGCGATACCCTACAGCAAGCACTAATCATCGGCGCTAGTGCGTTTGTAGGGGGTTTTTTGGCGGTGCTTATTGGTCTGTTCTTCTTTTCTTAGTTTTAAAATCGAAAAGTTCACGTACTTCTTCAATAGTTAAGACTTTCTGAGGATCGGGGAGATCACTAGGTATCTCAATCAATAGCTTTTTGGCGACATTAGAAACAAAAGGTTTTCTGTTCCCTGGCATGTTTTTTACTGCCCACTTCACTAAGTCTTCACCGCGACACTTGACCATATAGGCACACTCTATACGGTCTCTATCACTTGCGATAATTACACCAAACTCATTAGTTTTCATAATCATACCCAATAGATCATTTTATAACATATATTATATAACGTAGGTATAACTTTGTCAATTTAATAACGGCTTTGTTTATCTATAAACCATAGGTCTATAGGTAGCTGGTAAAAATTTAATGTCCGTTTTAAGCTCTTCTTTAGGGTTCGTTTTCGGACTTATCTTGTAATAAGGATGCTGATTTGTGACCAATAAAAAGATTGTCCAATTTTGAATACTTGGGTGCTTCCTTTCATTTTCATAGGCAGATATAGTCGTCTTACTGGTTAACTGCATAATATCAGCCATTTGCTGACCTGTAAGATTAGCCTTAACTCGGTACTCTCTACGCTCTTTACCTGACGCTGGCGCTTCAATTAATAAGTTGCCATAATTTTTTTGACGCTGTGTTAATACATATTTTGGGTGACTATCCGTTATCAAGCTAAATAATGAGAACGTTCGTGGGTCTAAATCAAACTCTCCGCTTTCAAAACGGCTTATTAGATTTTGATTATTTAACCCTAATGCGTCTGCCATATCTTGCTGAGATCCGCTACCAAATTTTTTACGAAGCTTAATAAACTTCTTTCTATTGTGGTTAAAGGGTATTACTACGTTATGCCATTGAGTTGTTTGTTTGCTCTTCATTTTTTACTCCTTAGATGTTTAATTTTTTGCTTAGGTTATTTAGGCTTATATATAAGGCTAAATAAATAGCCTTATATTGTATTACGTAGGTATAACCTTATCAAGTTATACCTATAAAATATTAGAATTAAAAACTAAAGGCTAGTTGTATAACTTCATCAGTAGCGTGTTTTACGGGATCAAAGTCTATTATTTTTGTAGCTGGTTGCTCTACTGGCTGCTGCGGTGTGATTGTGTTTTCTCTTTGGCGCTCTAACTTTCCAGCCCATCCATACATTACATAAGCTGGGGTAAACCATACCTCATTAGTTTCAAGCGTTAAGCTATTGCCTACTATCACTTGCGCTGGCACATTCCATAAGCTTAGCTGTATATAACACATTAAAGCAGCGGTACGGTCTATATCTATCGCTTGTACCCACATTGTTTTAGCTGGATTGTAGCCTTGCTCGATCACATTTTTAACGGTTGCCAAGATCATGCCGCCTGCTCCTGCTGTCGGCTCAAGCAGCTCGAAAAATGGCTTATCTTTTAAAATATCTTTGATATTAGGACATTGCAAATTTGCCATTAACTGACTAACTGAGTCTGGCGTAAAAAACTGACCTTGCTCTTTATCGCCCAGCTCTAAATTCATATAGATTTCGCCTAGTGCATCGTGTGGATGACTTTGTAATAAATCGACTAGCAAACCTAAGTTTTCAGCCATTAAAAAGCGATCTTCTTCATCATAAGTTTTAATGATAGATAAATAGCGGTCTTCTCGCTGCTGATCAAACCATGCCCCTTGATTGTGAAGGCTGGCTGCTGATAAGTAGATAAAATCATCAAAAACACGGTATCTTTTTTTATCTCGCGCCATTGTATTAAGGTTTTTAATCAATGCTTTTTGCTTATCCATCTTACTATCTCCACTTTGTCGGTTAAAACCTCCGACTGGCTCGGTCTCCACCTTGGCGACCTTATGACATATATTATATAACGTAGGTATAACTTTGTCAATTTAATAACGGCTTATTTTTGGATTTTTTACACAAAAAAAAGAAGGGCGAACCCTTCTTTTTTTTATGCTTGGCGCTGCTACTATTTTAGATGTTTTCTGATCTCGTCTATGGATTTATAACCTTCGCCTGACTTTATAAGTGTGTTATCGGTGATCGTCTCAAATTCGTTTAATAGTAATTCAAGATCCGTTAGAACCTGCCCAAGTCTAGCGCCCAACTCACTTGATAGATCTGTCGTACCATCACCATTAGCAGCGTTATACTCAAAATCAATAAGCTCTTTATTTGTAAAATCATAAATGGAAGTAGTCATAATAAAACCTTTTTAAAACGTGTCGGTTAAAACCTCCGACTGGCTCGGTCTCCACCTTGGCGACCTGAAGGGTTAACCTCGTTAGCGTTAACCCCTTTTTACCGCTTAACAAATTAGTGACGTATCTTAGTTTTCTTTAATATAACGACTTTCCATTCACATTCATCACCATCAAACATATTATTCATTTTTTCTCTAGTAGCTTTCTCGCATTTTTCCGCTATCTCTTCATCAGTCAAACCATTAACATCACAAATTAACGTGTCTGTTAAATGAAAATCTCTAAGTCTAGGAACTCTAATACGATAGCTAAAAGTTATTTCTTTTAATTTTACAATTTTCTCAATTTCATTTAAAAATAACTGGCTCATAATCTTAAACTCCACTTTGTCGGTTAAAACCTCCG
>TARA_R110002020_G_scaffold68920_6_pt1 | contig 12353 bp, 5 predicted proteins | sample TARA_R110002020 | Tara Oceans TARA_R110002020 (sample SAMEA4396489) | marine metagenome | biome: Westerlies Biome; feature: [MES] marine water layer (ENVO:01000295) within the mesopelagic zone...; material: water (ENVO:00002006), including particulate matter (ENVO:01000060) such...
ACTCCCAACTTTCAACACTACCAATACCTGCGGACAATGTTATGTTTTTCTCAGATCCGTCATAAAAAACGTTTGCTCTATTTTCATAATCAAACCTAGCAAGTTTTCTCCAACCTATAGAATACCTGTAATCAAATTCTGGTTCACGTGTTATATCCATAACATCACCGTCTTGTGTTACAAAGAATTCTCTAAAATCTTCTTTTAACGGCATGCCTACACTACCTGATGTATATATAGTTGAATGCCTAAATATTTTTTTAAAAAATTGAGCATTAGCATTTAAGCTAATAAACAAAAAAAATAATGTTATTAATTGTTTCATGAATTTATGCTTTTTATAAAGTCCCAAATATGTTTTCCGATTAAACTAAATACACCTATACCTAACGCGTTTCTCCACGTTATAGTATCTTTTCTAAAATTTGAATTATCTTTTATCTCTGTCCATATACCTTCCTTGGGATCAAAGATATTGTTTTTAAGAAACCTTAGGTCTTCTTTTACTTCTTGATGGGCTATATGATTCTCCTCTTTCATAGTTTTTATTTCTTCGAAGGTTTGATCAATTTGATACTCTAGTATACCTAATAGTTCTTTTGTTGTTTTTTGGGCCATAGTTTATTATTACTTATATTATGATTAATTTATTATTAATTTATCTTTATATCTTCCATTTCCATATTATCCATCTCAATATCTTGCATTTTTATATCACCACCTTTTTTCTCTTTTTCATCCTGTTTATCATCAACACCAACTTGCCAAGGTCTAAATCCTAGTATTATAGATAATCTTTGCCAATTTTCTAGTTCCTGTTGACTTAAGATAGCACCATCCTCTACTAATTCATAAAATTCATTAAACGGTATATTTGTCATAGCTTCAGCCGCTAACAACGGTGGCCTAACAGTAGTTTCTTTACTAAATTTATCATCCTGTAGTGCGTCATAAAACTTTCTAGACTTACTACCAATTGGTGGTGAGAAATTAAGTGCTTGAATCAAAACTTTAGCTTGATCAGCTTTCCAACCTCTTTGTGTTTGTTTAACGTATTCTAACAAGGTATTTTTTAATGTTGAAACAACAGCACCACCTATACCACTACCTCTAAGTAGTATATCTAACATGCCGTTACCAATACCTACTGCCTTGTCAGTTACTTTTCCTTCTTCTGGATCAAAATACGCAGAAAAAGCAGCTTGCTGTAAACCTAAAAATATAACATTTTGTACCGCGCCATAATATAATATTTTGCTAATATTCTTTTTCATATCACCTCTTCCATTTGCAATATCTAAAATACCTCTGTACATGTTATTGTTATTTTGTATTGATACATTTTGAAAGTTTAATACAAATCTACCAACGTTACTAGCTTGTTGTTTTGATATAAGATCTGGTCTTGTAGACTGCTGAGCTGGCTCAGATGCCTCTTGAAACTTTAAAAACGCAGCTTTTTCAGCTTTAACTTTTGACATACCTTGCTTCATATAAGAGTTAACATAATTTCTGTAATAAGCAGAACCACCAAATGCTATAGCAAAACTATCAGCTCCTTTAGTAAATATAAATCCCTTTTCTAACATCCAAGCTGTTGCTGCTGTTATAGGATCTTTCTTTTCAGACATTGTATTTATTAATTCTTCATAATTAACATCCAGCTTATTACCTAATCTTCTTTGTTTTAACATAGGTGAATTAAATATCATAGCAAAATCTTTCCAATACTGCTTTTGATTACCAGCGAATGCTCCAGTTGCAGCTAAAATATTATTAGGCCCAGTTGCTTCAATAAAATTTAATGATGATATAGTTTGCGTTAATGCTGATCTTCTATTTAAAAACATTACAGTTGCTGTTGCGTTTGAAATCCATTTTGATAGTTGATTTGTTGTTCTATCTTTATTGAAAGATTTATTTGTATCAAACTCCATTCTATAAAGAATATCATCTAAAGCTTCTCGGTATCTTTTTCCATATATAGATTCAATTTTCAATAGATTTTTTTCATTAAATATCTCATTTTTATTTTCAACCCATTGTTGTAATGCTTCTTTTCTATATAACTTTGCACCTATATTTCTTACATCGTGAGCTATTCCTTCACCAACCCATCCACTGTTTGGTGGAATGTAACCCTCTTTTACATTTGCAATACCAGGTAGTTGATCTGCAAACGCTTGAAGCTCTGGATTTGATTTTGCTATTTTTACTAATTCAGTTTTATCTTTTTTAGACAAGCCATATTTAACCATATCAACTCCCATTTGGTCCCAAAGATATACTCTAGCAGCATGCTCATATGTGAAATCTCGGTAACCAGTATCTTTTTTTAACATTTTACCCATACCACTGTAGTCTTTTAGTAACGCCTTATAATCATCCCTTAGTCTTGCTCTTTCTATATTTAACTTATAATTTGCTTTAGCGTAAGGCTCAGCTAAAACTTTATTAAACCATTCCATGTGTTTATCACCCTTTTTACCTTTACCAAAAAATTTATAATTTAATGTTAAAAAGTGTTGTGCACCAGATGGTAACCACCATCTCCACTTATCTATATCTTTACCTCTAATTTTTGCGGTTGCAGCAGAAAACTCTTTAAATGACTCTACACCAGTTGTTTCTTCTATCATCTTATTCCAATCAGCACTTAGATCTTTAGCGGCTTGTGTATTAGCATCCCTAAGTTTAGAATTAATACCAAGATTATCTAATATTTTACCAACAGCATTAACATTTGCTTTTATATCGTCCGCAAAAAACATGTCATTATAATTCTTTTCAACTATCTTACCAATAAACCAATTAGCTTTTGCTTCTGGTCTACCATCCTGTAGTGTTACAATATTTTCAGCTGACATGTTTACACCGTTTGTTTTTAACCAATCTCTTATTGCCATTGTAGCACCTGGAGCTCTAGCGGTTAACACATACAAGTGTTCACTACCATGTTGTTCTTGTTGTCGAAGTAAGTGTTCAAACAAAGGTCCTTTTTTGTTTCCTAGTATTTTATCAAATTGTGAAAAATCAAATTGTCCGCCTTCTTTTTGTATTGTCTCGTACTCACGTGCAAATTCTTCTGAATTTAATCTTAACTGTTTACCATTAGGCATTTTTACTAATACTTTTTCTATACCTTCGTATAAGGTTCTATCTAAATCATAAACACTAGCTCCATTTTTCTTTGCGTTTGGACTTAAGTATATTTCAGTTGCTTTTGACTTAAGCTCTAATAACTCTGCTAACTGAGATGTGCTCATGTTTTTATCAGCACGTAAACCTGATTTAATAACTGCTTGAACGTGACGTGCGTGTATTTTTGCCCACTTGGGATTGTCGATAGCTTTTTCTAGTACAATCTTATTTGCTGCTGTTTTTGAAACCGCATATTTATATAAAGCATCTTTTATGTAAGGTAATCTTAAGTTCCTACTCATTTTACCCACACTCTGTATTGCTTGTGCAATAATTTGATCGTGAAGCGTTTTGTCTGTAATTCCCTTTTCACCAACTATATAATAGTCTTTTAGTTTATCAACTTCAGAGGTAAGTCTAGCCATTCCACTGATGTTTGTTCTACCACCAACTAAGTCAGATATATCAAAAGAATTCTTTTCACCCAATACTGCTTTGTAACTTTCTGTTAATTTTTTTCCATCTCTTATCCATCTACCCTCAATAATAGCTTTAGCTGTTTCAAGAGATCTTTGTACCATTGATTCTATATGTTCTAACTTAACACTACCGTCTATTTTTCCATCACGTAAATATACAGCATGTATTGGAACTAAAGCTCTTTCACCTTGTCTAACGTTATCTTGTAGTTTACCCATGGTTAGAGTATGCTGTACTCTTCTTAAATACTCCTTTTTAGTTTTAGCTGACTCTATCCACCTTTGTTTAGCGCTATTTATCTCGTAATATAGATCCCTTTTAATTTTTTCGTTTAATTGCGAAAATTTATTTTCCAATAATTGATCGGCTTCTTCAACTTTTCCTTTTTCTCTTAATTTTAAAGCATCCTTGTAGGCTTTTGTTAATACATCTAAGCTTTTTAATTCTTTCTTTGAAAATTCAATTGTACTATTTTTACCTACGTTATTATAAACAGACGTGGGGTTCATAAAACTTTCTATTTTATTAAAGTTTTCTCCTGTCTTTGATGATATAAGTTTATTAAAACCATCACCCATTTTACCTTTATTAAGCCCAGTGGTTCTAAAGTGCAAACCTAATAAACCATCTATTAAGCCTTGCGGTAAACCCTTTGGCAGATATTCAGCTATCTGCTCAGACATCGTTATGTACTCTTTAACCTTATCTACATTAACCTCATAAACCTTTTTACCATTACGAGTTAAAGCTCTAGTTAAATATGTTACCTCATTAGATACGTTTTCAACATCCTTTGCTTCAATTTTTGTACCATCTTTTAATGTAATATCTCTATAGTTAATTTTACTTAAATCGTAATGAGCTGGTGCTGACTTACCAGACATAAACTTATTGTAAGCTATTTTAGAGCCTATATTCTCTATTAAGTTAACAATTTCCTTTGGTTGGTTTGCTTTAAACTTATCTTGATCTTTATTATATTCATTAATATAATATTGAAATTTACCCGCGGTCATACCAGGAATTTTGATCCATTCACTTTTTATTTCTTTTGCGGCTAAATTAATATAACCACCTGCCATTTGCTCTAATACCTCAGCCTCAGCATCTTCTAATTTAGCCTTTCTTCTAACTACTGTATTACCTAATAATCTATTATACTGCTCAACCCATCCTCTGCCAAACGCTTTTTCACCTCTTTTACCTTCTGATTTTTCCTGTTCAAATATTTTATTTATACCTTCTATACCACCTATTTCTTCCCAGGTTTTCATTGTTTTAGCGCCTGTGCCCTGTCTCGATTTACCTCCTGCACCTGATGCTCTACCAATAACATCACTCATTAAGTATCTCTGCATAATCTCAGCAACACCCTGAGCTTTACCTGTAACAGGATTAACATTACTTGGAGCCATCCCTTGGAATATTAATTCAGCGATAGTAATTTTTTTACCATTATGCTCTACCTTCTCGTTAAGTTTAGCTATGACGTTATTAACATCTGCTTGCGAGTAAGCATTTTTACCTTCAGCTCCTACTTTAAATACTTTTTTAGCAAATTCTATTGTAAGATCGCTATAATTTTTATGCATGGTATTAGGATCTGTATATGTAATTTTTTTATCTTTAACAATATCTTCCATTTTTATTACATCTTTGGGATCAAATAATATCGTGGGGTCAACTTTATTTGATTTTATTGTAATTTCACCAGTTTTATCTCCCGTTGCTTCAATTCTTTCAGCAAATGTTGTTGCTGCTCCTTCACTCTCAAAAGCTGGTTTATCAATTGTTAACTTAAGGCCTGTTATTTTGTCTACAAAGCTAATTATTTTTTTTGGTATTTGTTTTTCATTCCAGAAAAACCCAGTTAGTTCACCTTTATTTTTATTAATATCAAATGCTGCTATCATTTTAGCAAAACCACCCGGTTTAGATCCCATAAATTCAGTAGCTATATCCTCTATTTGTTGTTGTTTTAGGTCTGGAAATCTATTTTTTAAATAACCTTTTATAACAGGTTCGTAATACATACCTGCCACTTCACCAAACTCTATCTTTTGTTCTCTAGACATGTTTTTCCAATCAACTTCTCTAAATTGATTGTTAATAAAATCATTTATTTCCCTCGTACCAGTTTCAAGGTTTTTCATGTTAAAGCTTTCAGGTTTAACTATATTTTCTGATTTTTCTTTCATCAAAACGCCTGTTCTCTCAAGTCCCTCTAAAAGATTTTTTATTTGTTGTGAGCTCACGTTCCCCTCCCACATATCCCTACCTAATCTAGCCATACCGTTAATTAAACCATCAATGGATTTTATATCATTCCTCATACCCATACTTTCAAGGTTTGATAACATAACGTCTCTAATTTCATGAATTACAGTGGGTGCATTTATGCTTTTATTTAACTCCGGTCTTGTCAATAACTGCATCGCGTAACTTATAAATTCATTATTAAACTCAATTCTAGCCTCTTTGCTTCTTAAATCCATCACTTTACCATTTTTACCGTAGTTTTCTTTTATAAAGTCCTTTATGTTTTTAACTTCACCTGTGAATGGATCTTTTATTTCAAAATTAAATTTTCTAAACTTAAACGCTAAGGACCTAGTAAAATTCATTTGAAGTTTTGGATTAGCCTTAAAATAATTACTTAACATAGCATGCGTTATTTCATGATTAAACAACTCAGGGTTAAACTTGCCCTTGACTGCTGTAATGATATTTGTTTTAGGGTTATACTCTGCAACGTTACCTTCACCTAATTCTTTAGCATTTTCTATAAATTTTATTTCAACATTTTCATAATCTTTACCTATAACTTCACTTAAGGCTCTATTTGCTGGATCTAATAATCTTCTTTTTACGTTTTTTTCAAAATTAGGGTTTTCAGGACTTATTTCATATGCTTTAGTTGTAGCGTCAAAAGCATTTCTAGCTTCAATTTCAGATCGCTCGTACGAATTATATTTATCTTGGTATCTACTAGGAGCTTTGCCTAAAGCAAACATATCAAAAGTTTTGTACTTTTCAACGCCAATTATAAATTTATCTGCGTCAACTTTTCCATCCTTAACATCTTTTTCAAATTGTTTTATAACCTGTAATTTATTGTTAAAGGACTTCATCTGTATAGACTTTAATCCATTTATTGTTCTATTCCAAGGCGCGTCTATGGGTTTTATATGTGTGGCACCTAGCATTTTAAAGTTAATAACAGATACTAACATTCTTTTTTCAAAATCACTATACTCACCATATAGTTCATTCCAAGTAGATTTAAAATCTTTGTTTTCATTTAACATACCCTCTTCAAATATTGTAGACATTTCAGATGCTGACATACCAGTCACACCCTGCTTAACCACTTTTTGCCATATAGGATTCCACATTGCGTTTAGTTTCATCCCACTAGTTCCAACGTTTGCACCATAAAATATAGACATTGTTCCAAGTCCAAACCCAGCTGCTTGACCCTTAACTTCCTCAAGCGCACTATTAACAAAATGACCTTCTAATCGTGTGTATAAGTTTTTACTTTGGGTCATTCTAAATATGTTGTTACTAACACCAGTTATTTTTAATAAAGGATTCAAAATCATACCTATAGCCTTAAATTTAGCGATTATTGGTGTAAAATGACCAGCACCCTCAGCCACTGATGCAGAAAAAGTTTTCGTTAAGTTATCTAGTTGTTTTTTGGTTAGTGTTATAGGGTTATCTTCACCATACGTCTCATTGTATTCACTAATTAATTCTTGAAAATTGTCAAAGTAAGTATCTATTCTACCTTCATCACTTAGCGTTGCTATTTTATCAGCTTCGTTTTTTGAGTAATTAAAAAGCTCTTGTAGGTTTGATGATACTACTGTTTGTACAAAATTTGGTAAAAATCCAGGTTTACTCATTTCACCAGGATCTCTATTCATAATTACCGTGTCGTATAGTATACGCCTATGAGCATCGTTTTTCTGTTTAGCTGCCCTATGGTTTTTTATCCAATTAAAATCTTCTTTACTAACAGCGGTTTTAAGATTATTGTAATCTATGCTAAAAACTTTAGCGCTTATGGTGCTATAAGGTAATGATATAGTGTTATCCTTTTTTATATCAACCTTATCACCATCCATTGATATACCCATTATTTTACTCCTTGTTTCACTTGATATTCTATCACCATCTAGGTGTATTTTTATTTTTTTATCAAAACCCATTTCATCTAATAGTTCGTTTTCTATTATTTTAGAGTTTCTTAGTTCCACCAAACCTTCGTATTTAGATTTTGGAATATCACCATCAGCTAAAACTTTATCTAATTCATTTGGTAAATCACGAATATAATCCTTACTACTTGTAACCATATTATTAACATCATCTGGATCATCATATAGATCTAAAAAAGTAGACGCTAAATCTTTATCACTTTTAATGTTTTGTGTCATTAAACCACCGGTGTAAGTTACATCGCTTGATATAGAATTTCTTTTTATTTCAAGTTGTTTATTTTTTATTTTATCTTCTGTTAACGCCTTGTCTTCATCGGTTATATTAGGATCCTTTAATAATTCAGTTAATTTTCTTATTTCCGCGACTAATTCTACTTTTTTCTGTTGCTTAGGAGTTCTTCTTCCTTTTTGATAGTTGTTTTCGTCTAGTATTTTTTGTTCAGTAATACTTCCAAATTTTGATTGTTCTTTGAGTCTATTTATTTTTTCAACCTTTACTTGATAATCAAATATTTTTTCGTATAAACCACCACGATCTAAAATTTTATTAAATGATGATCTGTCTATTTTACCGCCTAAATATTTATTTGATTTTTTTACTACACCCTCATATATTATATCTCTAATATGTTCTTCATTACCACTTTGTTTAAGCCACTCAGTGTCAAACATGTTCATATCTTCCGATAACTCTTTTGAGTATTTACCTGGATTTGTTATAACATTAGATGTAATTTCTTCAACCTTATCTACTAATCTATCCATTTTTTTAGTATATAATTTGGAATCTCTAGCATCATCTGGCTTACTTACACTATCTTCACCTGTAATGTTAATTATGTTATAATAATCTTCTTCTTTTAATCCAGTTCTTTGATATATACTTTGTTTGTTAGAACCTGGTACTACACCTTCGTCACTTGTTTTTATAAAATCCTTGAGTTGTTGAAACGCGAGTTGGTTTCCTTTTATTGCATGTTCACCCGTTGATGGCGCCATAGAACTGACTTTAGGGTTTAATTTGATTACTTTAGAGTCACCTTGATTGTTTGTTATCTTAAATGCATCAACCCCAAACTTAGCTTTTTTAAATTTAAAATCTGGGTATACCTTTCTAGCTTTTTCTACAAAGCTTTTTTCATCTAGTTTAAAATCATCTTCTTTTATAGCATCTGTGATCTTAATATTTGATTTATACAAAAGATCAGGCAATACCTTATCAACTTCATGTTTAGCTTTAAATTCTGCCATCGCAGACTCTTCAAAATTATACGTATCTGGATTTTCGCTTTCTTTTGAAAGCTCATATTCTAGTATAGCATTTAATTGTTCTTCAGATCTAGGATCTAATTTATTATTCGCGTATAAATTTTGTATGAATTTTCTTTTATCATTACTAATGTCTATTGCCATTATTATTCTATTTTAAAATTAATATGGTGATTTTGTTCTATCGTATCTTTTGTTTTCATTTACAACTTGACCGTCATTTAAAGAAGCTGTAAGACCTCCAATTAATTCATAAAAACCATTATGATTTTCGTCTCTTAAATCATAATTCCAAGATTTCGTTTGCATAACACCACTTTTCATACCTACTTTTACTTTTATTGTTAACATACCGTCATCCAATTCAGCGTTCATTATATCGGCATTTTCATTACCTCTTTTTATTGTTCTTTCTTTTAACCAAGTAGTTAAGTCTTTTCCACTGACTTTTACATCACTAGTAGTATAACTATCTGGATCAGAATAAACTTCCATTAATTGACTTAAATCAGACTCGTAGTTGTTATATAACTCACTTTGATTTTCTGTTTTTATTTCATAAGTACTCTTCTTAAAATCCTTAATTGTTGGAGGTTTAGCGCGTGTTATTCCTTTTAAATTTTTATTATACTTATTAGTAAGATAATCTACTATTTTTCCTTTTTGTGCTGCAATAACATAATTGCTATTAACTATATTCTCTTCACTAACATCATCATCGTCCGTGTCAGCAATGAGTTTTTGAAGACCACCATAATCAAATGTGTTTAATCTTGCCGCCATCTCTTCAGTCATCTCTTCACCGTCTGGACCTATATCACCTTTTTTGAATAAATCAACTCTAGGCATTTCATTATTGTATATTGTCCTCAACAAGTTAGTACCTTTACCCTGTAGATCATTTACTAATTCTGTTACATTTTGTTTAAAATTTTCATCCTTGTCTGATTCTAAATCAACAAAATCCAATCCTGGATTTATTTTAAATTGTTGATCTAAATTTCCTGTTGTGTGTTCATCTGTTTGTTTAACTACCAGATCCATAAGATTATCAACTTTGGTCAACTGTGTTGATAATTTATTACCAGGTTCTCTAGCTGCAACTAACATTCCTAATAATTCTTTGTTGTTAATTGTTTCACCATTACTTAGGGTTATGTCTGTACCATATATATCTCCAACTTTTCTACCAACAACAGGTTCCATATCAGCTGTATGAACATCCATAGTAAACACATCTGTAATTTGATCTTGAGTCATGTTTTTCATATCTTTTCTCAATAACTTCAATTTTTCAAAACCATTACCATTACCATAAACTAGATCATTTAAATCCACCCTATCATTTGTTTTACCAAAAAAAGCTCCAGATAGTAAATTAAGAGGTGTAATTGCTGCTTTATAAGTTTCTATACCTTGTTTATAGTCTAATTCTGAAAACTGATTTTGGTATGCGTAGTTAGTATATTTAGTATTCAAGTTAAAAGTTGCTGCACTCAAACCAGCACTAACCCCAACGGTATCTTTTACTTGTTTAGCATTATCACTAAAAAATTGAGCATTGTCTTTATTAAAGTCCTTCTTAGCTTGTATTAGTTTTGCTTCCTTAGCTGACTTCATAGCCCTATTAGCTTGAAGTGTTTTTGATATTTTATCATACCAAGCGCCAAAGCTAGCATTAAAAGCCTGCGCGTAGCCCGTCATATTTTTTGTTCCCCTGTATTTTGGATTTTGATATTCTCCCATTTTTATTTGTTTTTAATTGCTATAATTTAAGTATTTTACCCCCCATAATCAGGTACCTTAAGCTTGTCAAAATTAACTTTTGTAAAGTCATAAGCGCTTGATGTGCCGGCATTTTTTTGCCAGAATGGTTTTGAAGGATCTCCAGCTGCACCCGCTATAGAACCACCAACTTGGCCTAAAGCAGATCCTAATATTTGAGATCTCTGCATTCCGTATTCATTTCTTTGTTGTTCAGCATTACCAGCTAGAGATGCTAAACGATCTAGCTCAGCAACTTGTCTTGTTTCTGTGGCACCAAACATAAACTGTCTACCAGAAACATCAGCTTGTTGCATTCTTTGTGCTTCAGACATAAGCTGTTGATTCATTTGTGATTGACCCTGCGCTCTCATTCTTGCATTCTGCGACTCTTGTTGTCCTATACTAGCTGCAACACCTTGTTTACTTCTTAAAGCTGCTTGAGCTAATGCTGTTGCTCCACCAGCGCTAGCGCCAGTTGACCGTAATGTATCTAAAGAAGATGCTAATGATAAGTCAGCCTCTTCTGCTTGCATTTCAGCTGCTTGGGTAGAAACTTGTAAGTTAGCATAAGGGTTATTAATCATAGAACTTAAATTTTTTATGTTTTCATATGGATTAGTAATCTCTTGTCTATCTCTTTCTTTTTGTTCTAATTTTGATTGATACTTACTTCTTTGCCTCTCTGCCGCTTCCTCTTGATTTTTAGTCTTTCTACCAGCTATGATGGATCCAGTTACTGATACCGCCGTTCCTATTGCCAATGCTACAAATGTCATAATTTTTTATTTAGTTGTTTATATTTATTATATTTTTTTTTAGTTATAGAAACTATTTCTTTTTCTAATTTTTTTATATTTCTTGTATTAGATGGATTTTTATGCACACTTATAAATATAGAATCTTCACATGCATAAATAACTCTTCTTGCACCGGGTTTTGAAATTGTGTAACAAGGAGCTATGTGATCAATAATTTCACCATTATCATTAATTGTAACTTTACCAGTCATTAAAAACCAAGCATGTAAATGGTTATGTATACACCCAAGTATTACTTGACCTTTTTTCATTTCCATCTGTCTTATGTAAACCTGATCAGCAAATTTATGCGTTACTGGTATTTCATCTATAGTTGGTATATTTTTACCATCACCATAAATACCTTCTTTATCTTTATTATCTATTAATAATTGTTGTAAAGTATCTATGGATTTTATTTTATTTAAATCCATATTTAATTTAATTTGATGAAAATTGTATCTCACTAGAAACAGCAAACAACTCTGCTTTATCCACACTAGATGCCACTTCACTACTTGGCTTCCAATACTCAAGTGTGATATTTAAAAAGTTACCGTTCAACCCTGTTGTAGTAAACTGAGAGTTATCATTAAAAACATCATTGTTTTTATTTTTTATAAAATCGAAATACTTACCTTCTTTTCTTTTAAACCCAACGTATTCAGGT
>TARA_R110002020_G_scaffold471097_1_pt1 | contig 12352 bp, 32 predicted proteins | sample TARA_R110002020 | Tara Oceans TARA_R110002020 (sample SAMEA4396489) | marine metagenome | biome: Westerlies Biome; feature: [MES] marine water layer (ENVO:01000295) within the mesopelagic zone...; material: water (ENVO:00002006), including particulate matter (ENVO:01000060) such...
CACGTTAAATATTCTTTTTTCTCTTTTACGCTCATTATTGATGTTACAGCGAAACGATCCATTACGATTAGCTTCTTTTCGTGCGGCAACTTATCGATAGACTGCTCGTAAACCCAATTTGTTGCAATATCACGACGAAGGATAGGAACACCGTAACCTAGCTTGCATTCTCGCTCCACATCCTTCGCGGTAACATCACCCCTAAAATCAGCTATATCTTTGTACCAAACCGACTTTAACGCGTTTTGCGGTAAAGTTCGCTTGCCGCACTCAATCTTTATTCGCAGCCACTTATGCTCTACCCATGCCGCAGTAATATCAGCTATCGCGTTTTTTAAAGATAGCGCACTATTAACAATACTATACCTGCCTTCCATTAAGATACACCAGTCACAGTGCCAATTGCGTTCATAGATATAACGCCACGCTCATAAAGGACTCGCTGCATTTCAGTACACTTGGTTGGCGTTATTCTCAACCCCTTACATATCGAGGTTTTAGTTATAAGGCTACCACGCTTTAATGCTTTTTCTAAGTATGAGTGCATTCGCAAATATTCGCCCTCAAGCCTATCTATATCTGTTTTAATCGTTCCACCATTAGCGACAAAAGCATCAATCTTTTTTTGTAGCTCCCGGCTTTCTTTTTCTTTTTCTTTCTTGTGCGGCATTACCATTTTTATTATCCTCAATATACAGGAATCCTCGTTATCACGATATTTACTGATAACAGGGAATCGCTTGTTTTATAGTGTTATGCGCCTTACTCCATACCGCATTCTTCAGTAGCGCACCGCGCCAATTTACTGTAACTATCACCGCCGCCAACTACACCCTCAAGCATACGCATATCATTAACTGACCGGTTCTTTCTAAAAAACTTTCTATGAGTACCATCAACGTTGTGCCCACATAACCCCTTCTCTTTTTCCATTCTATCAAAAAAATCAAAAGCATCTGGATCTTCATCTATCAATCTTAGTATCTTTGTGTCTGATTTTTTCCAGCAAGTCACACAATTACCCTTATGTTCTGGCAGATTAAGATCAAAACTATAACCATTAAAAAAGTCTAAAACATCCTCTTTAGTGGTTGGGAAAAAATCAACAAGTGGGTATAGCTTTCTTTCTGAGGCCGCCTTTTCAGGAACCCTTCCGCGCTCATCATCCCGTATACCTATAGCCCTAAACTCACCGCCCCACTCAATGCTTTTCATATAGCTTTTCATTGGGTTTATTTTTAACTCTCTAGTGCAGTGTGGATACGCCATGTTCGGTATCCCGTAAACATCTATCATCTCCTCAAACAGCCGCCCATCCCTGCAAGCAGAGTCAAAATCAACTACCGTATGGGTAGACCCTCTCCCCTTTTCCTTGTGCGCAACAGATTCAACCCATACAATTCCTAGATTAAAAATCTTGTCTATCCCATCTAAAAATATAAGCGTTTCTTCGTCCTCAAGCCCAGTATTTGCATACACGTACTTTAAGTCGTAACGATCCGAATAGTTCTCCTTTAATTTTATTGCCATGTATGCCGAGGTTCTACCCCCTGATATTGAAACCCATAATTTTCTTAGCTTCTTCATATTATTCCACTCCTACGCATAACAATGCGCTATATTTGATGCTTTCTACGCTGCGCACAACTAAGCTTGGGGTTATGCGGATTTGCGTAACTCTGCTAATTTGGCTTTTAACTGCTGATACTCAGTATCAGTCAAATACATTTCACGCTTTAACCGCCCTAGCTCTTTTTGTCTAAGTCGGTATTGTTTAACTCGTTCTTTGCTCACCATCAATCCTCAATATAATTAAACTTATCAACCCAAAAATGAAATAACACAATCAAGGTGATTAAGTAAACAGAAGAAAGACACCAAATGACTTTTATATTAATACTACCTAATGATAAGCCAATAAACACTGTAAGCATTATCCCTGTACAAGCTAAAACGTTACATATGAATGCCAAAACACCTACACGCCACTCTGTATCAACTTTCATGATAAACCCTCTTGAATGCGCCCGTAGGCGCGTTATTGTTTACACCTCAACCCTGTCTGCATAACAGTGACCGTCATAACACCAGTTGAGATCTTCTATTATAGAATTCCAAAAATCTTCGCTAACATAGTTTATTGCATCGGTTAGCCATTCTATGCAATCACTCTCAACTAGTTCAGCTTTTTTGATTTGCGTTTGAATTCTTTTTACTTCGTTAAGTGGGAAGTGATCGTTATCTCTTACGAATGAACTAGCACCTTCACATTTTACTAAACGGTTTTTAATAAGTGTTTTTAATTGTTTGTTTGTTTTTGTTCCAAATAATTCAGCTAGGTTGTATTTCATTTTTATTTCTCTCTGCTAAGTTGATATAGAGAGTATGAGGCATTGTTACATGTAACGCAAGTATAAAAGTGAAATAAATTAAAAATCCGCATAACAACAATTTCAAACGGACAAGCAAAGCTTGCCGCTTAAGTTAAAGGTTATAAATATTTGTATTGATCCAAGACAGCATTGCTTGTATTTTGGCAAGTTCTTAAACTGGCTTTCAGGTCAATAATTGCATTTTGCATCTCTGAATAGTTTTCTATGATTTCTCTGACAAGATTTGTGGAGATAGTCATATTTTGCGAAGGCTTTTCAAGTGCTTCTTTATATGCTGAATCCATACCTATAACTTCATTCATTTTTAACTCCAGATTTATAACAACGCATTAAACGCGCTGCGCTTGGACGGCTATCGCCGCCAGTTAATGTTAGGATAAACCTAAAGCTATCGCTCTAAAGTCCATCGCCCGTCTGGTCGCTCCCACAATGAAAACTCTGGATACTCATCACCGTTAACTTCATCTACCACATTTTTTATATACTCAGGGCGGATATAATCAAAACCACCGTCCCTATATGCGCTAGCTGAGTCAAGTACATCCTCACGCTCAATAACTACTGCCTGCCCTTTATCCAGCCTTCCCATCCATTGTGCTACTTTTCCAATAATCATTTAATCGTACCTCGGTTTATAACAACGCATTAAACGCGCTGCGCTTGGACGCTAATCGCGCCAGTTAATGCGGGGTTATGCGTCAACAATTAGAAAATCACTTTTTGGGTGATCAATCCCTGTTAATTCAATAAAAAAACTTGCAGCAAGCAAAAACAAATAAATGACCAAAGCCTTCCACAAGTATGTTGCTCCTTCTGATTTTAAAACCCTCAACCCAATATCGTCCTTTTCGCAATATCTCCAGCCTACTATCAACCATGGGTTAAAAGACTTTAAACGCATAACAACGCGGTCAAATACACTCCGCTTCGCTGCGTCGGACTCACTACAATTCACTTCGTTCATTTTCGTTCTCCGTTTATCGCAAGGGTTATGTGTCTTTAGTATAAATACCAGCACCCAAGGATATTGCCCGCAATGCTACCTATTATAAAAAGACTAATTAAAAATAAGTCCTGGAATGATGAATACATAAATATTTCCCGCCTTTGCTAAAACTAAAGCCATTGGTGGCAGCAGTAAAAAAGCCATCAGCCAACGGTAATCGCGGCCTAAAGATTATCATTGGCATGATCGCTATTCCGATTCTTGTTGGTGTTGCTGTCAATGAGTATGGGTTATGGCGCGGAAAGCATAGCACCAACCCCAACCAAGAGCAAAACCAAGAACTAACCCCAAAGTCATCGGGAAATGAAAAATAATATCCATAATAAAACCTATAACAAGTTGTTTAAATACATTCCAGCCGCAAAAAGCGCGGCTTCCATCGGACTGCGAAAAGCGCAGCCGTTTAACAAGGCGTTAGTATTCATTAATTGCCGTCATTAGCTGATACGCAATCATCGGATCAATAGCGTTACCTAGCATTCTGTTTCTGTCCATCCGTCTGGGTAGTTCATCATCCACTCTAAGTGACGGGGGCTTAGTTCCCCTTCTCCCTGTCGGGAGGCTGTACCCGTCCATTTCAGGCCGTAAACTGCGGCATCTTTCATTGTCCCGACTTTCGTCCTGTTCTTCCTTCCCCCGTTTGTCATTATCTTTTCCATTGCTGGTGCAGGTCTCGCTTTCATTGCGTCCATTGCCTGCGGCGTGGGCCACAATATAAACTCTGTTCCGTCTATGGTTTGCTCCGTTGGCCATAGACGGAACAATAAACGATTGTGAGGTGTAACCTCCGGCTTCCAAGTCAGCAAGGACTTCGTCCAATCCCAGGGTGACGTGACCATAAACATTTTCACAAATGATCCAAGTGGGTTTTGCCTGTGTAATAATTCTGTGCATTTCCGGCCAGAGGTGGCGGTCATCCTCATGCGCTTTTTGCTTTCCAGCAATACTAAAGGGCTGGCATGGATAGCCACCAGTGATAAGGTCGATTCCTGTGTAGTCTTCACCATTTAACTCTCTAATATCTTTATGTTTTGGTAGTTTAGGCCAATGTTTGTTAAGAACCTTCCGGCACTCACTATCGATTTCACACTGAGCTACCGTTTCCACCCCAGAAAATTGGGCGGCCAATGTAAATCCGCCGATCCCCGTAAATAAATCTAAATGCTTAATCATGTTCATTAACTCAAAATACTAACAATTCGCTATATTTTATTACTTAACCGCTTCCCGCATTTTCTTAACCAAATCGTCTGCTTTTTCATGCTCGGTCAACGTCCAGTATTTTTTACGCGGAATACGGCCTAATTCTTTTTGCCGCCTAACGTAAGCTTCTTGCTTTTTTGCATTCTTGCTTTTCATATAATCGCCCTTCAAATCCTATTTGTTAAATATAGCAAAAGGTTAGCACTAACGCAAGTTATATTGCCTCCCATATTTTTAACTGGCTATAAAGCTGCTGGTAATCAAGACCGAACGCATACCTAGCTATAAAACCAAGCTCGATACCGCAGCTTCTTAACTCTAAAGTCATGGCTACATCTTCACGAGTTAATTTTCTGCTTTTGTTCTTCACGCCGCCACCCCCACAATAGGCATGCACAGCCAAGGCTTCTTAGATGCCACACCTATTATCTCGAATTTATTTCCCAGCGTTATTGATCCCGCTTGTTTTAACTGCTTTAGCCGGTCGGTTATTGTTTTTCTTTTTAAAGCCATGTTGCGAACCAGCCATTCGACAGTAGGGTATATACCGTGTATACGAAAATAGCTTGTTATTTTTTCTAGTGTTACGTCTAGTGCGTTCATGTATTACTCCGGTCAACATCAAACATATCTTCTTGAAATGCAGGCTTTGGAACGTCAAGCCCAATTTCAGATAAGTGCATCATCATTAAAAAATAAATGCTTTTCGCACACGTATTTTCTTCATCTAGTGGCATGGCATCTTTAAAGCCATTGGCCTCAATAAAACAACTCAACCCACCACCTTTTGTATCTGATATTTTTATCGAGAAATCCGCCATATCTTTCCCCTTTTATTATAAATAGTATTCTTTAACGCTAACTGTACCGCTGAACCGCGTTTTAACCCGTTTCCAGCGATCTTTAACTTTGATGCCCATTTCCCTTAGTTCGCATATTCTCTTGGGGAATGAAGCTATACCTAGCCTCTCGTAAGCATCCGCGCTTGTTAGCGTTTTTCCAGTCTTTAGGTATTCATGCACTCTTTTTTTTTGGCTCATATCATCCACCTGTTGTTAGTTAGCCCATGATCTGGCCTCTGCTCACCTTGAGTGAACATTTCTGGGTCATTGAAGGTTTTGCGCATTTCTCGCCTAAACTTCCTATGCCCTTCTGAGTCTACACGCTGGCTTTCGCTTATTCTTGCCATCGCATTTTTTAGTAATTGATTGAAACTAACATAGCCATTATTCATAGTCTTACACCTTCATTTTGAGAAATAACACCATGAGCAGACTTAACAAATCGGTAGTTTGCCAACTGCTGCTCAAGCGCTAAAGTAAAGTTTTCACCATGCCTAAACTTACCGCTATACAGCTCGGTCAGCCCAGCATTAGCATTGTTAGGATCATCCTTTACCTTCGCTTCATCGTATAAAAATAAAACCAAATCACTATCCTGCTCAATCGCTCCAGACTCGCGCAAGTCTCTAAGGCATGGCCTTGGGTTGGCTCGCTTCTCATGATCCCGGGACAGCTGAGACAAGGCGATTACAGGTACATCTAAATCCATAGATAAACCTTTTAACTTTCTAGTTATGTTTGCCACCTCTCGCTCTCTTGACTGCCCGTCCGATCCGACCAGCTGTATATAATCAACGATAATCAAATCTAGCCCGTTGTTATTCTTCATTGATCTAGCATGGGCGCAAAGCTGATTTATGTGAATACCGTTATCAATAAACCGAATGCTTGAATCTCGAATGCTTTTAATCGTATTTTGCAAAATAGACCATTCACCCTCGTTCATATCTTTGTCGCGTATCTTGTTAAAGTTTATTCCTGAATGGTTGCTAGCCATTCGTCCCATTAGTTGAGCTGCTGGCATTTCTAGCGAGTAATAAGCTATATTGCTGTTTCTCAGGTTGTAAGCGATATTCAGCGCAAGGGTAGATTTACCTTGACCAGTTCCTGCGGCAATGACAATTAACCCACTAAACAAACCGCCTGTATGCTCATCAAAAAAACCGCTCTTTGTTTCTGAGTCTGTTCGCTTCATCCATTCTGCAAACTCTTTTGTTGCTTGATAGCTATCCTTGTCGTCAGTCTTTTGGGTTTTTGTAAGGTCGTTAACCAACTCTTTAGCTTTAGCCATTTTTTCTTGCGTGCTGTCGTCCTCTCCACCAAGAGCTATTATTTTTGATCCAGTATTAACAAGCCGTCTAAGGCTTGACTGATCAAGAACTATTCTTGAGTAAGCACTAACATTTGAAGAGCTTGGAATCCTGCATAACTCAGACAGTCCAAACATCCCGCCAACTATATCAAGATCATTTTTACTCAAAAGCTCCGATATACTTATTGGGTCAATAGGCATTTTGCTATCAATAGCTTTTTCAGCCGCCATGAAAACAATCCGGCTTGTTTCGTCATAAAAGTCATCTGCGCATACGTTTTGAGAAGCTTGGTTAAACGCCTTTTCTCCTGTAAGCATAATCGCGCCTACAACTGCTCTTTCTGCATCTAGTGAAAAAGTCTTCATTTCTTAGCATCCCATTTTTGTTGATTACGTAACCAGCCTCTAGCTGCCGCATTCCAGTCTTTCATCATATTACCGTTTGATAGCTTCCATCCTTGTTGGGCGTAGTAGTCAATCATAGCCCTTGCTGTTGCCCCATTGTCATTAGGCCAATTAAGGCTAATCATAAAGTCTGTAACTTCTTGTTCTGTGGGGGGAGAAAATCTTTTCCTCTTATCTTTATTATCTACTCTACTCTTATCTACTCTACTCTTATCTAGTCCTTTTTTTGTCACGCTTGAAGTGTGACATTCTCGTGACTTCCTCTTTCTTTCGGCATCAGAAGCTCGTTTCTTGGCTCCCTTACCTATATGCCGGTCAAAGTTAGACATGTAAAATCCTTCTTCTGTTTTATCCATCCACCCCACTTCTACAAGCGCGTCCGTAAATCCTGTGACACCTGTCATCCTATCAAGAAGGACATTTGTCACACTTGGAGCGTGACCGTTTTCGGAGTTAGAGTCAAACCACGACCAAACTCGAACAAGCTTTCCCATTACGGTGTCTGGATCGGGAATGTTTAACAATGAAGAAATTTGCAATACTTCCGGTTTGTCTGGAGTAGATTTTTCTATTTTTATCCAAAAGTCAGCCATAAAAAAGACCTATTAGGTTAGCTCCCTTGATTGGTGAGAATTACCGCGAAGCACGATAAACCAAGGGCGGTTATTGAAAACGGTACGACAACCAAAGGAGCTAATTTAATAAGTCTTTACTGTCGCACTTCATTGTTTTGAGATTCTCACATCTCGGTATTACTTTCCGATACTTAAAACGCCTCGGAGTACGGCGATATGGTTATTATACTACAACTGTTTTTGTTGTAAAGCTATTTTCCAGTGGTACCAAAGCCGCCGTTACGATCCTGATCGTCCAGATCATCAGACAAAACAAGCTCATCGCTATAATGATCAACAATAACCATTTGAGCTATGCGGTCGCCTTTAGATACTTTATACGCCAAGCTACCAAGGTTTATTAATAATATTTTAACCTCGTCACGGTAGTCTGAGTCGATAACACCTGCAAGCGTTGATATGCCATATTTATAGGCCATACTGCTACGATCTTTAATTATACCTACCTTACCCATAGGTATTTCCCACGCGTAGCCTGTAGGCACCAAAACGCGCTGCATAGGGCTTATAACAAAATCCTTGTCAGACTGTAAATCGTACCCAGCCGCGCCCGTTGTTTGTCTTGCCGGTATTGGTAAATCGCTTAATTTTTTAACTTGCATTGATGCTCTCCGTTTTTATTTTTCTGTTCAACTCGCCTAAGTACTTTAGGACCGGTACAGCTTTGTATTTTTCAGTGTTCAGCTTTAGCACGTTTTCATAGTTCGTTAGCTCGCACACTGCCTCGTTATCGCTTAATCTAACTATCACCCAGCTCATGCTCACCCTCCATACCATCAGCCCATCCCCTAGCTATTAGGGCTGCACCAACAATCTCTTTGCCGTGTTCAGCGAGCAGATAATCAAAGCCGCCGTAGTAGTCTAGGGCTGCCCCTATCGTTTCCATGTCGTCTGCTAACTGGCGCAGCGCTGTTATGAGTTCGGGTTTTGTTGGCTGGTTATCTGTAGTCATTGTCTCACCTCAATTAACGCATTATTTGCAATATTCCACGTTGCGGAAAGTTTAGCGCCATCACCTGCAACTATTTCTTGATGCTGCTTGATGTCACTCAATGCCTTTTCCAGCTTTTCGATGTGATCTGCAATTTCTATAGCTACGTCGTTTTTTCTGGCTACGCATTCGTACAGCCATTGTAGTCGTCTATGATTCATCACTAACCTCTTTATGAATACTATCCGCATACGCCTGAATTTTAGCTTTCTCAGCCTTTCCGGATGATACTGGCACGAATACATTGCGAATCTCTTTAACGCCGTTAGCGGCTCGTTTATCGCGTTCTCGCTGTGAAGTTTCTTTTGTTGTTAGTGGGCGACTCATAAAGCCACCACAACATAGTCAGAAAGAGCCTTTGCCGCGCCATTTCTCGTCAAATACGTGCTTTGTATTGACTGTATTTTTTTACCGATAGAATCCATGTAGCTCATCACTAGATCGTCATTAATCTGCTCTGGCGTAACACCGTCGGCTTTCATCATATCTGCAACCCATTGAGCTTTGATTTTAAAATCGTTAGTTAGTGTAGTCATTTTTTTTCGCCTTGTTTCTTTTGTTGTTAGCGGGCGGCTTATGCAGCCACCTCAAACCCTTCACGTATGAAGCCGTCACCACCTATAACGAGCTGGCGGCCATCTTTTAGAATTTTAGTGTCATGGCTGCTTTCAATCTTATTACCAAAATAATCAATAACAAAGTCTACCACCTGAAAAGCAACAACCCCTGCATCTTTCAATTCTTGTGGAGCGTCTACTTTTGCGCGTTTAGTTAGTGTAATGTTTTTCATTTTATTTCTCTCTGTTTCCGTAGTTGATGTACATCATTATACAGTCACGCGTGACTATTGCAAGCACTTTATCAAATTTTAAGCAAAAAAAAGCCCACCGAAGTGAGCTAAGGGCTATAACAGCCGAGGGGAAAATCTATTGTAGCATCAACAAAATGGGATGTCATCGAATGAATCCATGCCGGGCGCTTGCGGCGGCGTTGGTCTCTGTGCCTGTTGTGCTGGCTGCTGTGCGCCATCACTCCAGAAAACCTTGCAGTTACCAAGTATAGCGCCGCTATTCTTTTCGCCACCCTGCGGCACTTTTTGCGTTATCATGCCGTTGTTGTCATACTGATCTTTGTTGTCAATATCAATAAACACTGTTGCGTCAAGGTATGTACCTTTAGCACCTGAAAACAAAAGCGCTTTATCAATCTTTGTTACATCAATCTTTAATTCTACACCGATCTTACTCATTACTCTCTCCCGGCGGTATACGCCATAGTTGATATACAGGAATCCATTGTTCTCGGTTATTTACTGATAACGGAGATTCCTTTGTTTTGCAGTGTTATATGGCTTTGCGTAACTCTGCTAGTTTGGCGTTAATCGCATCATGTTCCGCTGTTGTAGCCCAATATGGGCGCTTAACCTTGCCTTCTGCTGAACGCCTTATCGCTATGGTTATATGGCTTTGTGTATTTCGTCCAAGTCTTGCCACATTCCACCGCTTGTAACTTTTAATAATTTCTTTTTGTTTTCTGGCATTTTAAAGGGGGTTGAATATTCCCAAATCTCACTACCATCATATTCATGTCGCCACATTTTTGCACCATCAGAAAATACAATGACTAAATTGGCAATAACCCTGAAATCTTCCCATTCACAGCAATAGCCATCCGCTTCAGATCCAATAAAAATAATATCGGAGACTGTGTGTCCAGAGGACTCTATATCTTCAATTGTTTCATTTAATAAATTCATCTCATCTCTCCAGTTAATTTATAGTACGCCATATAACAAGGCGCATAAAGGGACAAAACAAGTTTGCCCGTTTGCTTGTGGTTATAAGGCTTTGCCGTAAAAGTAGAAGTAAGGCCAAGTAAAAAATAGAACCACAGTTATAGCATACCTTACAGCGTGACAAGGGTATTCTATACCATGTCTTTTTCTTTTAGCCGAACAATAAGCAAGCTCTTTTACCCAGCCCATAATCCATACTATCCCAACAAACCAAAAAAATATTTCCACAATAAACTCCTTATAACAACCATTTTCTAGCAGACGGTTATAAAACTGCTTTCTTTTAATTATCTCCAGCCGCAGCTAAAAATAAGGTTATGTGTTGATAAGTGCGTTCTTAGCTAGATCAATTGCATATACCTTACGCTCATCGACGGCAAGCTTATCAAAAGCCTCAACAAGAGTTTCTAATGCTATCTTTAGTCTTAGCGCATCATCCTTTAAAACCCACTCGTGCATATTAGGGTTTTTTCTGTCGCTGGTTTTCTTGCACTGCATTTTCACTACGTCGCCATCACCTACATAAACATCCATAATCCTACCCTCAGTTAAATTTTAATTATCTATACATAACAACTATGTCATGACGCTTCGCTCGGACTGTTTCCGCTTCGCTTCAACAGCCGCATACATAAAAGGTTATGTGTTAACCCATTCAACAAGGGCACTTATTTTTTCATGCGTTCTTTCTAATTGCTCTATAGTCATACTTTTAAAGTCAATTGGTGAGCCATCACAAAAATTAACATCGATGATATGTTTTGCATACTTTTCCATCATCTTAGCTGTGTGCATTGTAGGGTCTTCACTTAATGTCTTTGTTAAAAACTCTTTTGATTTCATGCATTTCTCCAATTGTAAACACACAACAACATCATTAATTTGACTCATTACGCTTCGCTCCAATTTCAATTTATGTATAGGTTATATTGCCTTGCGTCTTTTCTTGCGCTTATCTTTATCGACCGCCTCCTGCAATATAGCCCTAAGCTCAATGCTTTGATTTGTCTTGTTTTTTATTGCGCGATCTATTAATACCTGCTTCTGATCTGATGTCACTTCTTGCCTTGCCACATACGCCATGCTTATTCTCCCGTTGAATTAAGCTAACTATAACAGAATATCGCCTTGCGTCAACTTTTATTTAACTTTAAAAAAACTTTGACAGAGTTAAGTTTAGGTATTATAGTTAGCGAACTAAAACAAAAAACACCGAGGAAATATTATGAGTTACGAGCCAGATTTTAAATCAATAACAATACCAGCAGACCTATATATAACAGACGTTAACTGCCTTTTTCAGTGGTCGGACGATAACTATCCAAAAGACGTTAAAGCGGTATGCGGTAACCCTGAGCAACTTATGGACTGGATAGCACACAACAACTATCACATTCAAAGCGTAGACCGTCAGGGTAATGGCTTCTTTAATCTGCAAATACACGACTACAACGAAATCTGGAACGCTACTATATTGGTAGTTAACGAAGCCACGGAGATACGATAATGGCACTAGAAGCTATATCAACTACTTACCGATTTGCTTGTGACGAAGGCAAGAAACTTAACGCTGAGATAACAAAGAATATTTTGCAAGGCTGTAATCTATCGCTTGGTTTGGGATACCGTAGCGTTGAATTTACCGTCTCTGACGACAACGACAAAATCAAGACTCAAGAAATACGGAGGGCACTATGGTACTCACAAAGAGGAATATAAAAATACTGGTGTGGGTTATCTCAACGATAGCCTGCATTTCATTAATCCCTT
>TARA_R110002020_G_scaffold172125_4_pt1 | contig 12348 bp, 13 predicted proteins | sample TARA_R110002020 | Tara Oceans TARA_R110002020 (sample SAMEA4396489) | marine metagenome | biome: Westerlies Biome; feature: [MES] marine water layer (ENVO:01000295) within the mesopelagic zone...; material: water (ENVO:00002006), including particulate matter (ENVO:01000060) such...
TAAATTAAATTAAAGTGTTAAATAAAAACTCATTATTTACTGAAATTTTTCTGGTTTATCTGCCAAAAATCTCAGCATAAATATTAGTTTTTTAAAGCCATAAAATAAGTCTTGAACATAATTCTTAGAGCTTTTAATAAAAGTCATTACAAACCTATTCAAAGCATTTTTAAATTTGATATCATGATGCCATAATTGGTAAGCTCCAAAAATCTCATTTTTAAATCTAATATACTCTTGATCCTTAGATCGGGCGATATCATAACAAAAAATAGCAGGTACGGTGATTATAGAATACCCCTTTTTTAAGACTCTCAATGACCATTCTTTATCTTCAAATGTTTTTATATCATCCTTAAATCTATGCTTTTTCCATACCGAAATTTTAAATGCTGAACCACAAAATATTAAGCCAACCCCTTTAGGATCGTTTTGAGCATTAACATTATTGATATATTTCACATAGTCCCCGGAATTATGAATACAGCGAACTCCTGCGATTTTTTCGTCAGCTTCAAAAGCATCTTTAATCAATTTAAAAAAATCATGACTTACCGGATAAGCATGAGCACTAAAAATCACAGCAATATCGTTCGAAATTAAGGAAGCTGCTAAGTTTGCACTTCCTCCATAACTAAAATGCTCGATAGTTTCAAATCTTACCCCGTATTTTAATGAAACTGCTCTACTGGTATCATCTGATAAATTATCTAAAACGAGTATCTCACTTATATCTTCTGAATACCTAGTAGTAAGATTATATAGTAAAAACTCTAAAGCTTCAGCCTGATTTTTATTCCGAATAATTACAGATATTTTTTTTGAATTCATTTTAACTGAAAATAATTAGCAATTCAACAAGCTTAAACTTTATAAATAAAAATAAGATTGTGGTAAAAATGAATTGAAGAGATATTTAAATCCATATAAGTCGGTTCGTAATCTTTCTGTTTAAATTCTGAATAATTTAAACCGTCAGTAAGACTTTTAAAGTAATTCACACTTGTTTTTGATTCGGAATTACCTCTAGTTGAACCCCCATATTTTGGCCAATAAGCTGTTTGTGTATCTTCAATAACGTAAATTCCTTTACTCTTTAGCTTTGGAAATAGAAAATTAAATGTAGTTATTACGTGCTCATTTATATGGCTGCCGTCATCAATAATTATATCTATAGTCGACATGCTATTAATTACATTTTTAAAAAAATCAAGATCAACCTGGCTGCCCTTAAATATTTTGATTCTCTTCTCTTCAAGACTTCTTTTTTCGATAATATCAATAGCATATATAAACCCTCTCTTAAAAAATGCTTTCCACATTCTTAGAGAATGCCCCCCAATTGAAGGATCTTCAAAACCTCCAACTCCAACTTCTAAAAGATTAATTTTTCTATTCCTGAGTGATCTAAAATGATCCTGATAGTGGCTCATATAATTATGCAAACCCTGTTTATCTGTTTCAAATAGAATTGCCAGTTTAGTGAGATTCTTTCGGTGATAAAATGCCAAAGGACTACGTAGAAAACTTTTAATTCTTTTACGTTTGGTCTTACTTATCAGGGTAACTAAATCTTTTTTCATTACGCTATTTAAGACGATTTAAATACTTCTAAATAAATTTTAGCTTTCATAAAATCAGCTTCAGTATCAATATCAATTTCGGCAAATGGATGGTCGACAATAAGGGGGTAGTTACTATCTCCTAAAAGCTTACCTTCTTGTACCAATTCGGTTTTAAAAATATAAAGCAAACCGTTCTCATAGTATAACGGTTCTAAATCCTGACTACGTTGCCCCATTTGATAGTTGTATGGTGTAAACCGATTATTTGAAATAGTTCCTAGTTTATGCTCATTACGGGAAACGCTCATTAAACTCTCACAGTTTTCTTCTTCAAAAATCTGAATTGCTTCTTTTAAAAGAGTTACCGGACGCAACGGATTTGTAGGTTGAAGCAAAATCACTGCATCGTATTCTTTTTCTAAAAATTCTAATGCATGTTGAATGGCAGTAATAACAGGTTCTTGGTTGCCAGCAAGTTCGTCTGGCCTATGAATCACGCATACATCTTTGTTTTTAGCATAAGCAGCTACTTTAGGATCATTAGTAGTTACCACAATATCAAGTAGCTTATTATTTTGAGCATAAGTGATACAATAACCCACTAAGGGTAAATCTCCCAACACCCTCATGTTTTTTCCGCGAAGGCGTTGAGAATTAGCTCTGGCTGGGATAATTGTTAGAAAATTCATGTTTACCAATTTGTTTTCCAATCTATATTTTTCTTGATTAAAATTGCCGGGTTACCCAAAATAAATTGCTTGTCATTATTAAAACTCTCAGTTAATACGGTTCCTAGCCCTACGAGATTTTTATTACCCAATATAACACCAGGACCTATCAATACTGAGGAGATATAATTATCGTTGCCTATTTTAACAGATAAATCTTTCAAACCCGTTTTTGTTTTTGTGGAGCCATGTGTCCAAATCTGGGACCCTCTCCCCGCTAACCAGGTGTTATTACCTATGACTATAGATGCAGATAAATCTAAGGAGTGATTAAATATGACTCTCGAATATTCACCAAGATAAAAATCACCTTCACCCGTAATTCTATTGTGCTCTAAAATTGAAGAATTAGAACCCATTTTTAACTTGCCACATACAATAACATTAGCATTTAAAATAGTTACATTGTTACCTAGTAATACTTCATCTGCCAAGATGATACTTTTTCCAATTTTACAATTAGCACCTATTTGATATCCAAATATATTTTTAAGTAAATATATTCTGACTGAATTACTAGGCAATTTAAATATCACTTTGCCAAGTATTTTCTTTAATTTTTTTTTCATCTTCAGGCTTCCAATATATGGGTGCAGCAGGTAAGCGTAAATAGCTTTTTAGCTGTGCTTTAGTTAATCTGCAGTTAAGTCTGTTTCGCTTATTTATAAATCTGCTTAAATCAAAGAGTGCAAAGAGTAAAGGTTTTAAAATTTTGAACTCTCCTTTAAAAAACTTGAGCCGCAATTGCTCCTTAAAAGAATATGCAATACTTAAAAGAGCAGATTTACAGGGATAAAATATTAAATAATTACTCCAGGCCGCATGTAAGGCACGTCTCGTTCTTACAAGATGATCTTTTGATAATTTTCTATTTAATACTGAGACCCGGTGATGAATCAATACATCTGGATAATAAATTATTTTCCAATTATTTTGAAATAGTTTTAGCGATGCAAAATCTTCTTCTCCATAGAAAATATACCACTCTGGGTAATATTTAATTGATTTTTTCCAAGCTTCTAAACGAATTAAGTTTCCAGCCCCAACAAAATTCCTTACTCTCTTTTTTTTTTCACTTGAAGTTAAACTTTTAGGAAGGTCTAATCCCCAAAAAAGACGAAAAGCCAAAATGGCACAATCCTTATGAATCTCCATAAAATCTAAAGATTCGTTTATAACCTCAGGATTCAAGAAATGAGCATCATCGTCTAAAGAAATTACATATTTCGTAGAAATCGATTTCATCAAACGATTCCGGCTTGCTATTAATCCTAGATTTGTTGCATTTACAATCCACTGTATTTTAGGAAAACTTTTCGAAAGCTCCGAATAAGTTCCATCGTTGCTAGCATCGTCACAAATTAGTATTTGATCATAAGAAATTACTCCATTTAATTCTTCAAGGGTTTTTAGAAGTTCTTTTTTCCGATTGTGAGTAGTTATGATAAGCGTTATTTCTTCTAAATAGTCAGACCTCATCAATCAGTTGATTTATGTTTTCACCTAGATAATTTGAAGAAAAATACTCCTGAAGATCTGGTCGATTTAATGTTTGTGGTTGTGATTTCCAGTTAATATAAAGATTGTAAATATGTTGAGCAATTTGACTGGCATCATCTGCTTTACATTGCCACGGGTAATCAGTACTTAATAATCTTCTCACTTCACTTTTTTCTGGGCTTAAGGCTAGTATAGGCTTATCAAAAAAGATTGAATGAGCAACTTTAGCAGGTAGAAAAGGACTAAAATCAGTATCACTGGCTTCAAGAATTATATTAACTGAAGCTTCTTGTTGAATTAATATAGCCTGTCTATAAGGTATATTTGAATTAACTATCAATCCGGTTGTATTTTTATAATCTGAAATTAAATTTTTATAATTAGTATATGGCCCTACCAAATACAAATTAACAACTCCAAGTGCCTCCGGGAAATTATTTAAAAAAAGATGAAATCCCTTTAGTAATCCTTCAGGCGATCTTCCTCCTAATAAATTCCCTGCATGAACAAGATTAAATTTACCTTCTATAAAAAAAGTAGGGAGTTTTACGCTCTCCTTAGATATTTGATATTGATGCGGAAGAATAACCTTCTTTTTGTTGAATTCTGGATAAAATGAAGCCATATGCTCCGCGAGTAATAAAGATGGAAATCCTGCAAATCTGCAACATGTGGCTACTTCTTTGAAAAATAGATCCTTCTGCCTAGCTCCTTTAGGTTTAAAAGTATACGGCCTTGGATAATTTTGAAAGGGATAGGGGTCATGTACGTAGGCAAGCCATTTACTATGCCAATACTTATTATTTAAAACAGCATGATGCGGTCTAAAGCTCTCTCCTTTACTTAAGGTTATAACCAAATCATAATTTTTAGGATTATAATTTTCAAGTCCATTTTGAAGAGATGAACTTTCATTAAAAAAAGTAAATGAAAAGCCAAATTTATTTTCCAGGAAAACAGATAGATTTAAATTGGCAATACGCTGAATCCTTCTTTGCAAGCGACTTAAAAAATAACTCCATTTTTTAATAGGCTTTATCTCATCTACCAAAAACTCAAATTCTAAACCTTTAGGTACAATAAGAGACAAAACCTGTATTTCAAACCCAAATTTTACAAGATTTTTTATAAAAGCAACATTAACTTTAGAACCACTACTGTCTTCTGTATTTAAAGAATCTGTAAGTACAAGTATCTTTTTAGTCATACAGTTTAAATTATAACTTAAATACCTTTTTTAAAACCTTGAAGATAAATTTCCTTAATAGAAAGGGCATCATTGATCTTTTATCTTTAGCTACATTAATAATAAGTGTTTTGCTGGTTGTATTTTTTTTTGTTTTTTCTAATAAAATATACCTAGCATTAAAATTATTGCCCATATGAAAGGCAAAGGTATAGACTGTTGACAACCTATACCAACCTTTCCGGTCACACAATTTATCTATAAACTCATTTTCTAAGCCATTCTCAAATTTCCTGTGAGGAAATTTAACTTCACCTTTAAACATTGCAGATTTATAAGTGGCTACAAAATGACCTGCACCTACAATAGCTTTTGGCTCTTTTTTTAGAAAATACTGTTTTTCTTTCCATGAATAGGGTCGATTTTCACGATTAAGTAAAGAACTATTCCCCATACCGTATAAATACAGTTCGACATCTGAATCCTGCATAATTTTAGCGTACCCTATTTCACCTAGCAAATAGTTCTCTGCAAAAACACTGGAGTTTTCGTAAAAAGCTAAGGATGGGGAAGGTAATGGCGCAACTACTCCCGCTTTAGGATGACCGTTGAAAATTTTAAAAACAGCTTGTTCCCATCCACCGTAAAAAAGCACATCTGCATCTGTAATAGTTATAAATTTTTCCTGTACGCCTCTGGCTTCCTCCAAAACAGGCAATACTTTTCCTTTATTATCAGAATAAACAATATACTTATCTATGCTATCCAAATAACTCTTTATCAACTCCTTTATAGGAAGACAACAGTTATTATCTATTAACGTAATAGCGGTAATTTTAATATCAATGGTTATAAATAGATTTTCTAAGAATGCACTGAAGACAGGCAATTGATTTTTATAATAATCTTCTTCCAGATTAGGTATATAAACAGGTACAATTACCCGATGTAAAAATTGTGGCAGTTTCTCCTTTTTGTACTTTTCAGGATTTACTCCATTTCTCATTTTAACAATTTCTTTAAAAACCTCTTTAATAGAATTAGATTACTAGTTTTAAAGGATTTACTAATTTCATCTAGCCACCTATCATTAAGCCATTCATCAGTGTAATTCATTTTGAAATTACTTTCCAATATTGCTTTAGCTTTAGGAAGCAAATTTTCTCTATAAATATGAAAAGCTGGATAATCTGTATTACAATATGCCGAGAACCCCATAACTGCAGCACGAATGCAAAAATGCTTATCTTCTCCCAAATATTCTATATTTGTTATACGCTCGAATCTTACTCCTGTTTCTAATAATTTTCTTGACAATAAAGTACAAGCACCCGTATAATCAACTGGATATGTACCTCTTTTTGACAAACGTATTAAATCTATTTCATTGAAACCACCATGTTTTGAATACCAAGCATTGGGAGTGCAAAAACTTGAACTTTCAAATCTAGTCCAAAAAATTTCAGTGCAAAAGTCTTTATTAGCACCTACTAAAGCTACAAGGGTTTGAGGGTGAACGACTAAATCTGCGTCTGTTAAAAAAAGATAATCAAAGTTGTTGTTCTCTAAGAAATATTTTATGGCCTCATCTTTAATACTTGTAATCCTGTTATAAAGAGTGGGGCTCCACCTGTCTTTATTACAATAACCATTATCTCTTATATTTTTGAATTTAAGCTCACGGGAATTAGGAATTAAATCTAAAAATTCTCCAAGTAAAAAGCTACTTTGAATATCTACATTATCGTCAAAAAAAGTATAAGTGATTTCAATATTTTCAGAATTTATTTTTTTAAGGCTTTCTAAATGAAGACCTATAATATCTGAAGACTTTCTCAAAGGCGAAAAATGCATTATCTTTATCATCACGTTATATATTATATAAATGAATAAATATATAATCCTATTCGTTTGATACTTATATTTAAATAATCCTTTATCAAATACTTTCTTATTTTTTTTATTTTTAGATGATCTTCAGCTTTGATAGCCCCAATCAGATAAGACTTAAGTAAAAAATAGGGAGAGTTACTGTAAGATAAAATAGTCCTTAAATATTTTTCAACAAACAGCTCCTCTGATTTTGATTTAATCGATGCATCACCGTAAAGATTACTGGTAATTGCCTTCTCGTGTTTTCGATACCAAAATAAAACTTTCTCAACTGGTTTATAGCTTATTTCTTCAAATAGAAATAACCGCAAGTAGAATTCACGTTCTTCAGCATAATAAAGATCCTCATCAAATCGATACTTTAGAATTTTAGAAGCTCTCCATAGGGGTCCTAAAGAATTAAGGTTTGCCTGATTTAGATAAAATGCTTTAAAAAGATTTTTAAAAGCTATGTGGCAACTCCCATCATTAGCTTTTTCAAAATTAAATTCTATCATCTTGGCAAAATCAAACTTACGATACATACATAAGGTCATATCAAGAGTTTTATCTTTCAAAAGGGCCGCAATCTGAAGTTCTAGCTTTTGTGGATGCATTAGATCATCATCATCAAAAAACTGAATAAATTGTGCTACGCGTTCCTCTGCTAAATCCATTCCAAAATTACGGTTTGCTGATAGTCCCTGAGAATATATTGATGGCTTTTTATGATAACTAAATCTGGTGTCATTCTCACAAAATTCAATAACCACTTCTTTAGTTCCGTCTGTAGAATTATCGTCTGTTATTAAACATTCAAAATTAGTGTAAGTCTGATTTTGAATTGAGGTTAAGGTCTCTCTTATAAGATGCGCACGGTTATAAGTTGCTAGGAGTATATGTATTTTTGCTTTTACTTCCATATATTTTTTAAGGCTCGTAAGGGATACAGTACTTTTTCACCTAAACGATACTCTATTCGTTGCAGGTTTTTAATTTTTTCCCGCTCTTCAAATGAAACTTTGTTTAGTAAAAAATCAATTGTAGAAGAATAGTTCTCAAAATACAATTCCTTATGCTTTAAAAAAATATAGCGATATAATTCATACTTATGTACATTTGCGATTTTTGTTGTAGAATCGTTACGTTTTCTATAGTTAAATAAAACCTCTGATATAACAAAACACTCGCCTCCTGCCATCAGTAGACGTATGTAAAACTCCCAGTCTTCCCAACCTTGACGCATATTTTCATCATATCCGCCTATTTCCTGCCACCTATCCTTTCTAAAAAGGGCTGCGTTTCCAAGAGAGGCATTTGAAAATAAAAAATCCTCAATAGCTCCTCCTTGAGGTTTAAAAACCCATTCCCCTTTCCTGTTAAAACAGCGAGCAAAACAAGTCACTAAACTCACTCTGGGATTTTCTAATATGCCGACGGCTTTTTCAGAAAAACTAGGTTCAAAATAATCATCACTATCAAGAATAAGAATATACTCCCCCTTGGCGTTAGAAATTCCTATATTTCTTGCTGTACTTTGTCCTTTATTTTCTTGAGTAATTAAAACATCAATAAGAGGTTTTAGAGTCTTTAGCTTATTTTTAGTAGTACTATTCGACCCATCATCTACAACAATAATTTCTTTATTGGAATAGGTCTGATCATGGGCAGAACGTATGGAGTGCTCAATAAAGTCAGCATCATTGTAACAGGGGATTACTATAGATACTTTCAAGCTCATTTAATATATTTAATTATCTTCCTAAAAAGTCTATATAATAAAAAGTTAGTTTTTTTTTCTTTTAAGATTTGATCTTTAAAAAATACTTGATTTAAAAATATTAGATCGGGTTGAAAGTTTCTTACATTTAAAAAAAATCTGCTTTTACTCCATCCTATGTAATTTTTAGCATCATTTCCAAAGGCTATCATAAGTTGACTCTCAATCAATTCCCAGCTATAAATTGCCTTTTGCATCGTTTTACTGTCAAATCTTCTGCTCAAATTATTTAGAGTGGGCTTTCTATACCAAACTGTAGAAAGAGGTGAAAATAATATCTTTTGGCAATTAGTTAAAATACGTATCATAAATTCTCCATCATCATTTAAACTTAAATTTTCATTCCAGTGTCCCCCAAGTCTTATAAGATTTCTAGGAATTAAATAAGAATGTTGTGGTAGATACCCCTTAGATTGAATCAGTGCATTCAAAAAATCAGGCACATAATTAAATGTGTCGTAAACGGTGAAATTTTTAAATAATTCATATTCACTATCAAAAATACCCCATTTACTTATTATTATTGTGAAGTCATTTTCCTTTTGCAATAACTTGACTTGTTCAGATAATTTATCTTCTGATAGTAAATCATCTGAATCTAAAAATTGAATATATGTTCCTTTTGCATATTCTAAACCTAAATTACGGCATGATGCTGCTCCTTTCATTTTTGATTCCGGTCGTAGAATTAAAAAAAAACGATCGTCATCCTGAATATAATTTCTTATTACTTTCTGGGTATCATCTGTTGAACCATCATCAATGATATAACATTCCCAATTCTGAAATACTTGGTCTCTGATACTTTGTAAGGTTTCACAAATCAGTTGAGCTCTGTTATAAACTGGTATAATTACAGATACCTCAGGACTCAAATTCATCTTATCATTTTTTTTATCTTTCTAATTACACGTCTATCAAAACGATGTTTTATTTCATTTTTTCTTTCTTCATCTAATAATTCACTGAAATAATCCTTATAAAAATATTTAACATAAGAATAATTTGACTTTCCAAGAAGAATAAATATAGCCATTTTGGCATTTTTTGTATAAATAAAATTCTTATTGGAATATTTGATATTCATTCTCGATTCAATTAATTTCCAACTAAAAATTAGTTTTTCAACTTTTTCTTTTGATGAATAAGAACTTATAGAAGTGTTTACATTTTTTCTATAATAAGCAATTACATTTTCAGAAAAATATACTTTATTACATATTAATAATATCCTATTAAAAAAATCACCATCTTGATTTATTGATAATTGTTCGTTCCATAATCCGACCTTATCAATAATTTTTCTGTTAATTAAAAAACAATGTGATGCTATAAACGTTTCAAAATATCCCATAGATTGCATTAAACTGAAACCATCTTTATAATTTTTATAAAAACTTGGATTTTTAACATCTGAATTTAAATTACTTCTGTCTGAAAAATAGGACCATTTAGAATATACAATATCATTACTTTTTTTATTCTTTAATAATTTTACTTGTACCTCAATTTTATTTAAAGAAATTAAATCATCACTATCTAGCCATTGCAAAAATTCTCCTCTACTCAACTCAAAGCCATAATTTCTACAAGCGCAGGCTCCTTTTTGTCTATTCTTTGGTCTTTCATAAAATCTAAAACGATTATCCCTTAAACAATATGATTTAATTACATTTTTCGTATTATCAGTACTGCGGTCGTCTACTATAATACATTCCCAGTTCTGATAGGTTTGATTCAAAATAGAGTCAAGAGTTTCAGATATAAGATTACCTCTGTTATATGTTGGGATAATTATTGAAACTAATTGCATACTTGAAAATTAATTCTTATGGCTTAAAAGTGCATCCTGAAAAAACACTAAATGTTTTTTTGCTATTTTACTAATAGCATATTCCTTTTCAACAAAATCCCTTCCACTTTTGCCCATTTCTTCAATCTTTTCAGGGTTAGAAAGTAATTTTATTATTACTTCAGAAAAAGCTTCTAAATCATTTTCTGGTAATACAAATCCTGTTTCTCCTTCAATTAAGCCATATTTCATACCTCCTACATTTGAAACTAAAACAGGCATTCTCATGGCCTGTGCTTCCTGTATAACTAACCCTTGCGTTTCAGCTTCATTAGTGCCTAAATCTCTTATCCCAGGTAATATAAATAGTTGATTTCTACTCATCTGCTCTACAACATCGAATTGTGTTTTAGCACCTAAAAATATCACCTCATTTTTTAAATTGAGCTTATCAACTAATACACGTAAATCTTTTTCTAACTCCCCAGCCCCTAGAATAGTGAGATTAATAGGAAAGGATTTGCTTTTTATTAAATGAGTGATTTTAATCGCGAGATGAGGTCCTTTTAATTCTACTAATCTACCACAAAATAGCAGTGTATTATGTATACGTTGTTTTCTCTTAGATTGAAATACAGAAGTATCAAGACCTACAGGAATAACTTGAACTCTTCTTAAATCTCCCTTAACCTTTTTAAGAATTGATTCTAAATATTTTGTATTAACTATAAACCCATCACCTAATTTAAACAATTTTTTATATCTCTTTTTATTCATCATGATCTGATCTGGTCTTAAATCATATCCATGAAATGATGTGAAGATTTTTAATTTTACTAAAGATTTAAATTTTTTGATTTCAAGAATCCTATTAGCTATAGGTCCGAAATGTACGTGCACAATGTCAATTTTACTATTTAAAATAAACCATTGCAGTCTTTCAACTAATAAAAGTCGACCAGTTTTCGTTTTTAAAACCTTAAAAATTAATTCTTTTAAAAAAGAATAATTTAGCTTTCTCGAATTCCTAATAAGTAGTAATAGAAACTTAAGCGAAGAACTATATTTTTCTTCTGTGAAATTATTGAGATACTGTACTCGTTCTAAAAGGCGGTAGTGAATTACATTTTCATGCAGGATACCTGTTTCACCTTTATGGTAAGAAAAAATCAATATTTCGTGACCATTTTTTATAAACTCAATTATTTGATTTGTAATAAAAGTCTCAGAAACTGAAGGAAAAGATTCAACAACTACAGCTATTCGCATTTAAATAAATTAAACATTATTAAAAACATATTTTACTAAATACATTTAAGACTGTATAATTACCGAATCTAAAGTCTCCCCGATTAGGTGTCCTCGATTATAGCTGGGGATTATAATTGAAACAAGGGGCGTTTTCATATTTGTAATGTGAAAAGGATTTCGATTATTAAATACAATTTCTTTATAATCTCTCAATTGTTTAAAGTGAAATATATTCTTTAGAATAAGGATTTATGCCCTCTAAACGATAATCCTAGTACAATGTGAGTTATAGTATTTGAATTTTAAGTCAACCTTACTTTTAATTATAACTTTAGACTCAAACAGACTGGATAAGTATGTGGGGTATTGAATCGACTTCCTTAGATTTAGTATTAGTCCAAGAATCTGTGATATAAAAGCCAATATAAAATTTTAAGAATGCAGGATCAATTGATTTATTGGTTTGAATAGGAAGTAATCTTAGAATTTATCCGGTATAAACCTATAATTTTTGAAAATTACTTATATAAATTGTCACCCACTTTTTAAAAATTTGATATTATTAGGCTTTTGAAATTTATTAATAAAATAAAGATATTCTGCAAAATGTGGAATTAAAATTAGTTTACTATTTTTGATAACCAAAGCTTTAAAATGCGCAAATACCTATAGCC